>ERZ810019.196-NODE-196-length-15096-cov-6.43601_pt1 | contig 15096 bp, 10 predicted proteins | sample MGYA00520494_ERZ810019 | MGnify/ENA primary metagenome ERZ810019 (study PRJEB31588, sample SAMN03398862) | human gut metagenome | study: EMG produced TPA metagenomics assembly of the PRJNA231909 data set (A prospective, longitudinal analysis of the... | reverse complement strand
AATTATAATATAAATATATAAGTATAGTCAATAAAAATAATTAGTTATATTAATAAATAGTTATTATTATTTATTAAAATATTAAATAATAATAACTATTTATTAATATATTGCATTATTATTATTTATAAAATATTGTAAAATATATAAAAATGTATTAGATACTAGATAAGATTTTTCACAAATAACCTTAAAAATTTTATTTAAAAGTTGTTAATTTATTAACAAAACAGAAAAAATGAAATATAATATATATATAATAAGAAAAAGGTTCATTGTCATAATTTATTTTTTTCTTATTATATGCGGTATTATAAATTGCAATCAACTTTAGTTTATACCTAAAATTTATATTGGGAGGCGTTTTTAATGAGTAAATATAAAGTCGGAGATGAATTAATAATAGTTAATGATCCTAGTAAGGATAATAAAAGGCTAAAAGAATTAACAAAACTATCTGTTGAGGGGGATTTTGCTAAGATTTCATGGGGAATAAAGATACTTAATGTAGAGTATGATAAGCCATATATAACATTAACTTATAAGAATTTTAAAGGTGAAAAAAACAAGGTATTTTCAGAATGTAGAGATATAGAAAACTTTGATAAAGAAAAAGTCCTAGAAAAAGCATTGTTAAGAGCTTTTCAAAATGAAATAATAAATATATCAGTAGTAAAAAATAATGGTGAATCGAAAAAGTGATTATTTAAAATATTCAAGAACTCTACCTTTTATGGACATGTATATAATATTATATTTGAGTATATTTGATTAGATAAATTTTTTATAATTAGATTCTAGGTGATAAAAATTATTTTATGTAAAAAATTAAATAATTATTAAAAAATATAAAAGATTTAGTAAAATTTGATATGAAACCTTTACAAATATAAACAAATGTAATATAATGTAACCATAATTTTCACATGAATAAATGAAAAGGGTGGGGTATATGAGAAAATGTCCATTTTGGTCTACACAAAAGGAAAAAGTAGAATGCAATTCAGAATGTCCGATGATTAATAAGAATTCAAATATGGATTCTGATGAACGCTGTATTTTCTGTGAATGTTCATTTGATAATAATATTGATATAAAAGGAATAATGAAAAACGAATATGATTTCATGAACATATCCATATATGAAGATGAAAGAAATTTAAAAGTAGGATATTAAAGAACTTAATTAAAAAAACCTCTCTGTTATATGGTTTCAGAGAGGCTTTTTTATACTAATATTTATTCTTCTTGATTTTCAAATGTACTTGTATATTTATGAAGCAATGATTGTTTTAATGTCCATAAATTTTGAGATAAATCGACATAATAAGTATGAGGATTTTCAAATCTTAAAACTTCTGACCATAATCTGTCAGTTTCTTTTTTAGAAAATTCTTTTATGTCTAATACACTAGGAGATTCATAAACACATTTGCCTTGCTCGAATATTTGTACTTGGAGATCTTTAATGTAGTAATTTTTTAATGTCTTTCTCTTCCAAGTATGAATAGGGTTAAATAGAGTTAGTGGCTTATTTTCATCAATTTTTTCATCTCTTAATGCAATTAAATCGGCAAGAGCTTTATTTGATTTTTTGTCGAAAATTCTCACAATCTTTTTAAATCCTGGATTAGTTATTTTCTCATCATTTTCACTTATTTTAATCTTTGGTACTATTTCGTTAGCTTCATCTAATGCAACTAGTTTATAAACTCCGCCGAAAACAGGTTCTGATTTAGCTGTTATTAATCTTTCACCAACACCAAATGAATCTATGCATGCGCCTTGATCTAGGACATCTTTTATTATGTGTTCATCAAGAGAGTTAGAAATTATAATTTTACAATCTTCATATCCAGCTTCATCAAGAATAGATCTACATTTTTTTGTTAAATAAGTTATATCTCCTGAATCAATCCTAATTCCCTTAGGTCTTTTTCCAAGAGGCTTTAATACTTCGTCAAATACTTTTATTGCATTAGGTAAACCAGATTTTATTACGTTATATGTATCAATAAGAAGTACACACTCATCAGGATAAATTTCTGACCATGTTTTAAATGCTTCATATTCAGTATCAAATAGCTGAACCCAGCTATGAGCCATTGTACCAACTGCAGGAATATTAAACATTCTGTCAGATAATGTACATGCAGTTGAATTACATCCACCTATTATGGCAGCTCTTGCTCCATAAATAGCACCATCATATCCTTGAGCACGTCTTGATCCAAATTCCATTACAGGACGACCTTCTGCAGCTCTGCATATTCTATGGGCTTTAGTAGCAATCAAAGTTTGATGGTTTATAGTTAAAAGAATCATTGTTTCAATAAATTGAGCTTGAATTACAGGACCTCTAACTGTTACAAGTGGTTCATTTGGAAATACAGGATATCCTTCTGGAACAGCCCAGACATCACAGCTAAATTTAAAATCTTTTAAATAATCAAGAAAGTCTTCTGAAAAAAGATTTTTATTTCTTAAATAATTTATATCCTCATCAGTAAATTCAAGGCTCTTTAAGTATTCAATTAATTGTTCAACACCAGCCATTATGCAGTATCCACCGCCATCTGGAACTCTTCTAAAGAACATATCAAAGTAAGCTATTTTATCTTTTAAACCTTTATTATAATAACCATTTCCCATTGTTAATTCATAAAAATCAACTAACATTGTTAAATTTCTTTCGTTTTTTACATCAAATTTTGAATTATTCATAAATAAGCTCCTTTTTAAATTACAAGAAATCATAAAATTAAATCTCATTATTCTAGCAATCATAATATTTATATCTGTATATAAAATATACAAAACTATTGTACAACTATAACACTTACATTACAATAGAGTTGCTAAAGGCTAGGTGAAATAAATGAATATAATGAATTTTAGTATAGCTAATTGCAATAGTGGAAATAAATTTTAATAATTTAATGTATAATAGATAAACTCAAAGAGAAAAGAGGAATGATGATGGGGTATAATCTTGATGAATATCAAGAAAGTTCTGTAAAAGCAGAAGAAAAAAATGCTTTAATAGTTGCAGCACCGGGTTCTGGAAAAACAACAGTAATAATAAATAGAGTTAATTATTTAGTGAAACAAAAAAATATATTGGATAAAAATATTATAGTAATAACTTTTACTAAAGCTGCAGCATTAAATATGAAAAAACGTTACTTTGATAAATTTAATACAACGACAGCACCATTCTTTGGAACGTTTCATGGACTGTTTTATAAGATGCTCTTAAAAACAGGAGGTAATATAGATATTATAGATGGAGGTATTGTACATAAAATAGTAAGTAATATTTTGAATAAATATTTTGATGAAGTAAGTGAGGATAAAGTAAAAGAAGCAATAAATAATATTTCCTTATATAAAACATCAAGATTACCGTTAAATGAATTTAAAGCTTCTATTTCAAAAGAAATATTTGAGGAAATTTTAGAAACATATGAAGGATATAAGAAAGAAAATAATAAGTATGATTTTGATGATTTATGCATTAAAGTCTTAGAACTTTTAAAAAGCAATAAGAATCTATGCTCAGCATACCAAAAATTATTTAAATATATACTAGTAGATGAGTTTCAAGATTGTGATGAGATGCAAATAGAATTTTTAAAAATAATAAATGAAGGCCATGAGAATTCTCTTTTTGCGGTAGGGGATGAAGATCAATGCATTTATTCATTTAGGGGATCTAAGCCAGAATATATGGTATCTTTTGATGAGATATTTGGCGATGCAAAGAAATACTATTTATCAGTTAATTATAGAAGTAAGCAAAATATAGTTGAAAGCTCTAAAAAATTAATAAAATTTAATAAAGCAAGAAATAATAAAGAAATTTATTTTAATAGAGAAGAGTTAGGAATTATAAAATGGTTTAATACGTATAATGAAAAAATGCAGGGTGAAAAGCTGGCTGATATTATAGAAGAAAATAAAAAGCTAGGAATACCATATGAGAAAAATGCAATTTTATATAGAACCAATATGGAATCTATGAATGCTATTGATGTACTGACAAGAAGAAAGATTCCATTTACTTTATTGGATCGTGAATATAATTTTTTTGAACATTTTATATGTAAAGATATAATAGCTTACTTAAAGTTAAGTGTAAACAATTTTGATAAAAAGAGTTTTATTCAAATAATAAATAAACCATTTAGATATATGAGTAAATCAAATATAGCCTATTTAAATAATTATTTTAAAGAAGAAAGTCCTTTTGATATTATAATAGATAAAGAAGATACGCCGCCATTTCAAAAGAAAAAAATAGATGAGCTTAGAAAAGATATAAATTATCTTAATAAAATTTCGTTATCATCAGCTATTTCATATATTGTTATGGATTTAGGATATATTGACCACTTAAGAGAATATTCACAAAAATTTGGACAGAGTTTGGATGATCTAGAGGATATTATTGAAGAATTTAAAGTAGCAGCGGAAGGTTATAAAACTATATTTGAATTTTTAGCACATGTAGATGAAGTTAAAGAAAGTATTGAGGAAAGTAAAAAGAAAAAAGATAGGGAAGGGGTTATATTAAGCACAATTCATGGCGTAAAAGGAATGGAATTTAAAAATGTTTATATAATAAACTGCTGTGAAGATACTATCCCACATTCATCAAGCAAGGATACAAACATAGAAGAAGAGAGAAGATTATTCTATGTTGGAATTACCCGTGCAATAGATGAGCTTTATTTATTCTCACCAAGAAATAGAAAAGGTCAGTTTAAAGATATTTCGAGATTTATAATAGAAGGTGGATTTAATGATTTGCCAGTAGATACTTATGGATATGAAATAGGAAGAAGAATAACTCATAAAACTTATGGAACTGGAATTATTGAAGAACTTGAAAAAGATAAGGCTACTATAAGATTTGATGATGGAGAAGTTAGAAGTTTTTCTTTAAAGGTACTAGTTGATAATGGATTAGTTAATAAGGTATAAAAAATTAAAAGAGTAACTTAATTTAGGGGATATAAGTTACTCTGAATACTGATTTATTATAGGGACAATAATGAAAACATAAAATTGTTCTGTAACAACTTTACAAGAACTATTTTATCTATCTAGTGTTACAGTATTATGTCAATAAAATTAAAATTTTATTAATGCAAGTATATTTAAAATTAAGAAAGCTTATATAGAATATATTGCTATTGATTTAACAATCTATATGATGATAAAATATCATATTATAAAAATGTAAAGTAAGGTGATATTTTGAAGAAGGTAGAAGATATTTCAGTTGAAGCATTAAAAAGTAATGAGTATTATGTGAAAAAACTAGATGAAGCTAAAAAATTAGTAAAACAAAAATAGGACAATCTAATATTTGTCCTATTTTTATTTATGTTAATATAGATGTTTTTTTATTGTTTCTTCAAGTGTGATATTATTCTTTCTTACATCATAACTATTCTTTATACTATTAAATAATGCAATTAGACAATCCTTATCAAGCATAGGATTATCATATAGTAGCATTTCTAAACATTCTCTTTCACGTGCAGTGTAATACTGATTGACTAAAAAATCATGAGATATTATAAGTAACTTCCAAGTTTCTGTGCTAAAAAGCTTAGTTTTTTTATTTCTAGCTAACACGTTATGAACTTGGAGATAGAGTATTTTATAAGTATTATCACTGGAGATATTATCATTTATAAATTCATATTTTCCAGGTGATGAATTGATTATTTTTTTATATGATTTTAAATTTTTCAAACCTTCTAATAACATTTTACGAGAAAATTTAAAATTAACAGTACCTTTAATTAAGCCATCAGGAATGTCTTTTCTTAATGTAGAATAGTCAAATGATATAATATCATCTTTATTTGATTCAATATAATTAATCCATTCAATATTAGATATTTTGGTAAACATTTTCAACACCTCCTGAACAAATGCTTTATATAAATATTTTACAATAAATAAAAGCAATTTAAAATTGCTTTATGAAAAATATAATAAATTCTTAATAAATAAAAAGTAACTATATTTTTGCATTAAATATAGATAAAAAAACTAAAGTAATTTTCTAAATCATTGTATGTAAATGTCTTATAATATATAATTTATAATAAGGTTTATATATTATAGAAGTAGGGAGAGTTTTATGAATTTAAGTAATTTTAATGAAAAAGATATAATTTTCTCTTTGGATATAGGTACTCGTTCTATTATAGGAACAGTAGGGATAATTAAAGATAAAAAATTTCAAGTAGTTTGTGAAAAATATTTAGAGCATGAAGAAAGGGCTATGGTGGATGGTCAAATTCATGATGTAAATTTAGTAGCACAAGTAGCATTGAAAGTAAAAGATGCCATTGAGAAAGAAATAGGCATTAAGCTTACAGAAGTTTCAATTGCTGCAGCAGGTAGATTTTTAAGAACAATTAATAGTAATGCTGAACTTGACATAAGTGATGATGAAAATGAAGTTAATAAAGAGATAGTTAGAACTCTTGAATTAAGTGCTGTAAAAAAAGCAGAAGAAGAAATTAATAAGACATCAGAAGGAAAATTATATTGTGTTGGGTATTCAGTTAAAAATTATTATTTAAATGGCTACTTAATAGCAAACTTAATTGGCCAAAAGGGTGAAAATATTGGAACAGAAGTAATAGCAACATTTTTACCTAGATCTGTAATTGATTCACTTTATTCAGTAATGAATAAAATAAATTTAAAAGTGAGCAATTTAACATTAGAACCAATAGCTGCAATGGAAGCAGCAGTTCCTAAAAATTTGAGGCTGTTAAATATAGGATTAATAGATATAGGGGCAGGAACTTCAGATATAGCTATAAGTTCAAAAGAAACCATTTCAGCATATGGAATGGTACCAATTGCAGGTGATGAAATAACAGAAGCAATAGTACAGGAATATTTGGTAGACTTTAATACTGCAGAAAGAATAAAAAGATCAATTAAGGATAATGAAGAAATAACATATGTGGATATAATGGGATTAGAGAATACTGTATCTAGTGAATCAGTTTTAAAATCAATATATACTGTAGTAAAAAAATTAGCAGATGAAATATGTAAAAAGATAGTAGAGTTAAATGGTGATAAATCACCTAGTGCTGTATTTTTAGTTGGAGGTGGAGCACATACTCCAGGTTTAGTTGAACAGATGTCTGAAAAACTTAATTTACCGCCTCAAAGAATAGGTATAAAAGATAGAAGTACAGTTACTGAATGTATATCTGATAATAGTTTAGGCTCAGCAGGTGTAACTGTTCTTGGAATAGCTTTAACTGCAATAAAAAGTCTTGGAAATGATTTTATAGATGTAATGTTAAATGATGAACCTATAAGTTTATTTAATTCACACAATCATACTGTTATGGATGTAGTATTGCAAGCAGGAATCAATCCAAGCTTATTTATAAGTAAAAATGGTAAAAGCGTTAGATTTACTTATAATGGATGCAAAAGAATTGCTTTTGGTGATTATGGGAAAAATGCAGTTATTAAGATTAATGGTGAAGTAGCAGCATTAGAAAGTGAAATTAGAATTAATGATAAGATTAATATTGAATATGCTCAAAATGGTAAGGATGCACAACCTAAATTAGCTGATAATATAAGAGATATCGATTCTATGAGTATATATTTAAATGGAGATATAATTAATGTAGAACCTGTAATTATGGTAAATGATTGTGAAATAGATTTAGAATATATAATTAAAAATAATGATGATGTAAAAGTATTTTTACCTTCTAGATTGAAAGAGTTTAAGAAATATGTTATCAGAGAAGATGTAGAATTGTTAAATGAAGAAGGAAATCTATTGCCAGAAGAGTATGATATTAAAGAAGGGGATAAGATATTCAAAAAAAATACTGAAGAAGTTAATAATGTGGGAGATGTGAATATAGAAATAGATGAAAAAGTAGCTGAGACTGAAATTTTACCAGAAGATTCATTAAATGACGTCAACAAAGTGATTGATAATGAATTAGCTTCTTATGACGTTGTAAAAAATGATATTAATATTGAAGAGAAAGAGTAAAAAAGAACAAAGATCATAATGAAGATGATAAATTAAAATTAGAAGAATTAAAAAATAAAATAAGTGAAAATAGAGGAATAACTGTTATTGTCAATAATGAAGAAATCAAAATGAAAGAAAAAGCACAATATGTAGTAGTTGATATTTTTGATTATATAGATTTTGATTTAACAGTACCAAAAGGTTCAATAAATATAACTTTAAATGGAGAAAATACTCCTTATACTGCGAGTATTAAAGATGGAGATGTTATAGAAGTATTCTGGTTGTAATTCATATAATAAAGTGATTTTAAATCTAAAATTTCCACTGGAACTTAAAATGACATATCTCACCCAACGGATATTGCATTAAAAATGACTACTGAATATGGAATAGGCGAAATGACTATGAACATTAAGAATGGAAAATAATATGACATTTTTATATTGGAATATGTGAAAACGGCAGTATAAAAAGAGAGAGAGGAATATACATGATTAATTTTAATAAAGAAGCAAATGAAATCAAAGATGAACTAATAGCCATAAGAAGAGATCTACACATGCATCCAGAACTTGGGTTTGAAGAAGTAAGAACTTCAGGAGTTATAAAAGAATTCTTAAAGGAAAATAATATTCCATATATCGAAGTTGCAAAAACTGGAGTTTGTGGAATAATCACAGGAACTAAGGATGGTGAAGGTAAAGTTGTAGCATTAAGAGGCGATATTGATGCACTTCCAATTCAAGATATGAAATCTTGTGAATATAAATCTCAGATTCCTGGGAGAATGCATGCATGCGGACATGATTCACATACAACAATCCTTATGGGAGCAGCTAAAATTTTAAATAAATATAAAGATAAATTTTCTGGAACAGTTAAGTTATTATTTGAGCCCGCAGAAGAAACTACAGGTGGAGCACCACATATGATAACACAGGGGGTACTAGAAAATCCAAGGGTTGATTGTATATTTGGACTTCATGTAGATGAAGAGACAGAATGTGGAACAATAAAGATAAAAAAAGGTGTAGTTAATGCTGCATCAAATCCTTATAATATAAAAATAACTGGTCAAGGTGGTCATGGGGCATCACCACATACAACGGTAGATCCAGTTGTAATTGCAAGCCATATAGTACTTGCACTTCAAACTATAGTAAGTAGAGAAATAGCTCCAGTAAATCCAGCTGTAGTAACAGTAGGCATGCTTCATGCTGGAACAGGACAAAATATTATTCCAGGAGAAGCAAAGCTTAGTGGAATGATTAGAACTATGACAAAAGAAGATAGGGAGTTTGCAGTTAGAAGATTAAATGAAATTGTAAATGGAATTGCTGAAATGTCTAGAGCCAAAGCTGAAGTCGAAGTTTTTGAAAGTTATCCTTGTCTATATAATGATGATGATTGTGTAGACTTATTAATGGAAAGTGCAAGTAGTGTTATAGGAAAAGAAAATGTATTAGAGCAAAAAGCACCTAAAATGGGTGTTGAGAGCTTTGCATATTTTGCTAATGAAAGACCATCAGCATTTTATTTCTTAGGATCAGGAAATAAAGAAAAAAATACAACACATCCAGCACATAGTGATTTATTTAATATAGATGAAGATTGTTTACCGATCGGAGTTGCTATTCAGGTAGCGGCAGCATTTAATTTCTTAACAAAGTAAAGTAAGAATAATTAGTATAACCATCCTGTGTTAAGTCTTAAACTTTAATGTTTATATAGACATATAGGATGGTTATTTATATACTGTAATTAAACATTTTATTTATTAGTTTGTAATATAACATTTTTTATCATATAATTTATAAGTAAAAAATGTTTTACTAAAGGAAAACGGAGTGATAATATTTGAAAATAGAAATTGGACCAAACGAAGCAGGACAGAGATTAGATAAATTCCTAAGAAAGTTATTAAAAGATGTACCATTAAGCGCTATATTTAAGGCGTTAAGAAAAAAGGACATAAGAGTTAATGGGAAGAAACAAAATGAAAAATATTTTTTAGAGGAAGGCGACATAGTAGAGATTAAATACATACAAAGTAAAAAAGAAGATAAAAGCAATAAATTTATGAAAGTTGATTCAAAACGAATGAAGATTTGTTTTGAAGATGATAATTTAGTAGTAGTTGAGAAATGGCCAGGAATTTTAGTACATTCTGATAGTGCTGATGGAAAAGAAGCAACACTTACAGATTATACCCTTTCATATCTAGATGCAAAGGGAGCATATGTTCCAGAAAATGAACTTACATTTACACCAGCAGCATGTAATAGATTAGATAGAAATACATCTGGCATGGTTATTTTTGGTAAAACTTTTGAAGGACTAAAATGCATAAATGAAGCAATTAGAGAAGATGAAATCAAAAAATATTATTATGCTCTTGTAAAAGGAAAGATAAAAAATGGAAGATATGAAGGTTATATATTAAAAAATTCAGATAATAACCTTTCAAAAATTTATGAAAATGAAGTTGAAGGTTCTAAAAAGATTATTACAGAAGTAAACACTGTAGAAACTAATGGAGCGTATTCACTTCTTGAAATAAATTTGATTACAGGAAGAAGCCATCAAATAAGAGCACATCTATCATATTTAGGAAATCCAATAATTGGTGATAATAAATATGGAGATAAGAAATTAAATTCATTCTTTGAGAATAAGTACGGACTTAATTATCAATTTTTATATGCTTATAAATTAAACTTTAGAGAAATTAAAGGAAAGCTTAGCTATTTAAAGAATAAGACTGTAGCTGTAGCTCTGCCTCCTTTATTTAAAAAGATAAAACAAGATGTATTTAAGTTTTCACTTAGATAGGAGGAGTTATGGAGGAGAAATCATCTAACAGAGGGTTTTTAATACTTTCAGTAGCTGGTATTCTAACAAAAATAATTTCAGTTTTCTATATTCCTATGCTTCAAAGAATAATAGGACTTTCTGGATATGGAATATATCAAAATTGCTATGAAGTTTTTTTGTTTGCATATGCAGTTACTAATCTTGGAACACAACCTGCAATTGCAAAAGTAGTTGCAGAATTGAGTGCAGTAGATAAGCCAGATGATGCAGTACGAACTCTTAAAATATCAAGAAGTATATTGGCATTAATTAGTGGAGTTATTTCACTTTTATTAATGATTGGCGCATTTGCACTTGGAAATGGAATTAAGAATCCAGATGCTTCTTATGGAATTTTAATGCTTGCACCTAGTATATTTGTAACTACAATATTATCAGCTTATAGAGGATTCTTCCAAGGGAAAAGCAGCATGACAGCTATTGCAATATCTCAGGTTATTGAGCAGGTTATAAATATAGCAGTAAGTTTATTATGTGCATATTTACTTATGAAAATAAGTATCCCATATGGAGCAGCAGGAGGAACAATAGGTACTTCAGTTGGTGCATTAATTGCTCTTGGGTATATGATGTGTGTATATAAAAAGAAAGATTTTGAAGAAGAAGCTTATATAGCACAAGGTGATGCAAAAAGAATAAAACCTAAGAGTATAATTAGGAAACTTGTAAAGTATGGATTACCAATAACATTAAGTTCCGGTCTACAAAACTTTGGTAGTCTTGTAGATATGGTTAATGTTAATGCAAGATTAGCTTTTGCTGGTTTTTCAATGGAAAAGGCTCAAGAATTATATGGAGTTCTTGGTCGATATAAAACATTATTATCTGTACCACTTATAATAATAACAGCGCTTGGAACTACAGTGCTTCCAGCAGTATCAGCGGCAATGGCGGTGAAAGATAAAAAAGAAGTTAGAAATAAAACTTCATTTGCTTTTAGAATGGTATTTTTAATTACAATACCATCAGCAGTTGGCTTGTCTTGTTTATCAAGAGAAGTTTTTACAATACTATATGGTAGTGAACAAGGGTATGAACTTATGATGGTTGGATCAGTTGTACTTATTTTTATGGCTGTAGCACAGATACAAACTGTATTACTTCAAAGTATGAATAAGCTATATTATGTCCTTGGTACATTTATAATTGGACTTACATTTAAGATAATAGCTAATTATATCTTAGTTGGAATGAAAGATATAAATATAATGGGAGTAGTGGTTGGTAATTTCTTGTGGTTTTTTATTCCATGTATATTAAATCAAAGAGCACTTAAAAAAGCTTTAAGAGTAAAAATACATATGATCAGAAATATAGTAAAACCATTGATTGCATCAGTAGTAATGGCACTTGTAATATATTGGACTAGGATTCCAATAAGTATAATGTTAGAACTTACTAATAAAAATATGATTTTATATGCTGTTTCAACATTTTTACTAATAGCTATTGGAGGTTTTGTTTACTTATATTTAATAATATTGCTCGGTGGGTTAAGGAAGAGAGATCTAGACAGTATTTCAGGAAGAATATACAAAATGCTCCCAAGGTTCATGAGAGAAAATATGCACTTATAAAAAGAGCAGCTATGCTGCAATTAGGATCTTAAATAAAAAGAGCAGCTATGCTGCAATTAGGATCTTTTCGCCTCTAAAAATAATATAAAGTATCTATTAAAGAATTTAATACGCAAAGAAGTATCAATTACATTTTTTATAGTTAAAAAATCATAAGAATCACATATAAAATTATTGACAAGCAAAGCTTATGGAATAAATATAAGAAATATACATAATAAAAATATAAAATAAAAATTACGGAATGTATTTTAGCATTCCGTAATTTTTATTATATATAATTTTAAAAAGAAGAAATTGTAAAGTGAATTTATAAAAAATTGTTATGAATCACTTTCGCCAAAGCCTCCAAGATATGCAAATATAAAAAATGTCAAGCCTATGACCATAAAATTATTTATAATAAGAGAATGTGCCAAGAAATGAGTGGCTAATATTTTTATAATTAAAAATACAAGTAATGCAAGCAAGATATAAATAAATATATTATATGAATTTATATTAATATCTATATGTTTTTTTACTTCATGTATGTTAAGTAAAAAGCTAGTACCTGTAGCAATTATCATTGTTATGCTATATCCTAGAATATTTATTGAAGGAATAGCAGTAAATATATATAAACCGATTAATTCAATAATTGCTTCAATTAAAGAATTTCTTAATATAATACCTTGTTTATTAAGTCCGTTTAAAATACCAAACATTGTACTGGAAGTAAATAAAATAGGTGCCCCAAAGGAAGCAAATCTAATATAAGTACCTAAATCATCACGTCCATAAAACATTTTTCCGAGATTATCTGGTATTATATTGCATATTATTGTTGTGGAAAGTCCAAGTAAAAATGCAAGTTTTATAACTTTTCTAATTCTGCATGAAGCTTCATATTTTTTTCCCTGACTTAAAGTTTGTGAGAGATCAGGTATAAGTAATGTATTAATTGTGGATACCACAATAAGTGGAATAGTGAGCAAAGTCATTGCCATTCCAGTAAATTTACCAATAAGACTTAATGCTTCTATATGATTAAAACCTGCAACTAAAAGCCGTCTTGGAACAATAAGAGTAGCCATAGTTCCTAATATATTTGTTAAAAATCCATTCATACAAAGTGGTATAGTTATTATAATAACATCAAATAAGAGCTGGAATCTACTTTCAGGAACTTCACAAGAATGTGGTGTTTTAGCAATGCAGTATTTATAATATATATATAAGCCTATTAAACTTTGAAGTTCTCCAATACATAAAGCAATAGTAGCAAGTGTTACCATTTTTTCAATTGAATCCGCATTAAAAAATAAAATTAAAAGGCTGACGGTTATTATTCTCATAGCCTTTTCTAATATATCTAGTAAAGCAGGTATCTTTATTTTTGATGTTCCATAAAAATATCCTTTAAAGATATTCGAAATTGCAATAAACACCATAGCAGGGCAAATAACTCTTATAGCGTTTATTGTTCTTGTATCACTAACACCATATTTTCCAATCAAAGGAGCAGCTACAAAAACTAGTATACCGATAATGATTGCCCAAATTATATTAAACATTGCTACAACTCGTATTGTTTTAGTAATGTTATTTTGCTCGCCTTTTTGATCATAAACTGCAACTATTTTTGACATTGAGGAAACAATACCAGCAGACATAAGGCATATAAACAAATTATAAATAGGCATAACTAAATTATAAAGTCCCATACCTTCAGGACCAAGAAGATTGGATAAATATATATTGAATATAAAGCCTAATATTCCAGTAGTAACATTTGATGCGGTAAGTAAAAAAGAATTCTTTAAAAAATTATCTTTTGCCAAAAGTTATCACTCCTTTAGATTACTCTAAATAATATTCATATATTTTACGTAATATTCCTGAAGAAAAATAAGAAAGATACATGATCAATACAAATAAAGGGCGTAGAAAGTTTAAAGTGAAATAACCGAAATAAAGCTCTTATGTGTGGCTTCCTTTTTGAATGCAAGACACCGCCGAACATAAGAGTTTCATTTCTTTGTTTCATCTAGACTCATAGTATCAACATTATTGCTCTAAATAAACACATTTTTAAATTAAGGAATAGTTATTTATACATGTTAAAGATTTAAAAAGTTAATATTTTATTATTTTTTAAAGGATATCAATTTATAAATATCAGAATATAAATTCTTAAGAATTTGCTTATTTTATGTGGGTTCTATGGAAATAAAGATGTACTTATTCATATATTTTCTCTGTTTAAGGGAATATCTACTCATATACATTCGTAGGTATAAGAGATTCACACCAAATCACAGATTTGGGTTCTCTGCTTAAGAATGTGCACTTATAAAAAGAGTAGCTATGCTGCAATTCGGATCTTTTCTTATTTATTGAGTATCAGATGGGATTTTTTTAATAAGGAAACATCTTCAGCATTGAATGAAGATGGGCTATACTGCCAGGTTTGTACCTCACCAAGCATTATATGACATTGATTGAAAACTATATTTTTAGACAGGGGATATTCTAAAATCATAAATTACATTGAGAATAAGTTTAGAGAAAAACAAAGAAATTCAATATATGAATATGCGTAGTATTGTA
>ERZ810019.193-NODE-193-length-15434-cov-21.1685_pt1 | contig 15434 bp, 23 predicted proteins | sample MGYA00520494_ERZ810019 | MGnify/ENA primary metagenome ERZ810019 (study PRJEB31588, sample SAMN03398862) | human gut metagenome | study: EMG produced TPA metagenomics assembly of the PRJNA231909 data set (A prospective, longitudinal analysis of the... | reverse complement strand
TCATCTAAAAATAATCGTGATTTATATTTACAAATTACTTAAGTTGACGACATTGGACGTCCGCAAAGTGTTGGCACAACCTTAGAAGATGAGAATCTCAAACTGAAGGCCGAAAATGAATATTTAAGAAAAATGCTTGAGTTAAATAAAGACAGTATAAAAAAACAGCTTACTTAGTTATTTTTGAACTTCATAGCAAATATCCATTAAGAGTGCTACTAGAAGCCTCAGGCATAAAAAAATCGAGTTACTATAAATGGTTAAGAAAGCAAAACTTAAAAATTGCTAAAGATATAGAAGATACTTTGATTTTAGAACATATAAAATGTCTTTATCAAAAACATAAAGGGCGATATGGAGTCTACAGAATGACTAATGCTCTAGCTATTGATTATGGTGTGAAGGTAAATCATAAGAGAACATATCGCCTAATGAAAAACAATGGATTTCTTTCAGTAATTAAAGCAAAGAAAAAATATGTAAAGCCAGGTGAAGCACATCCTAAAAGAAATATATTAAAACGAAATTTTAATACAAGCTGTCCTTTTGATAAGTTAGTAACTTACATTACTGAAATGAAAATATGTGGAATTAAAATATATCTGTCATCAATAAAAGATCTTCATACTGGAATGATTGAAAGTTTTGAAATAAGCAGACATCCTTCGCTAGCGTTAGCAATTGCAACTATTGAGAAAATAAATGATAAGACTATACCAGAGGGGACATATCTTCATTCTGATCAAGGAAGTTTATACAATCATCTTCAATTTCAAATGAGATTAGAAGAACAAAATATTATTCAAAGTATGTCACGAAAAGGAACTCCGATTGATAATTCTCCGATGGAGAGTTTCTTTGGAACTTTAAAAAGTGAACTATTGTACAATCCACTTATAAAAATATTGGATATTGATGATTTAATTGATAAAACTATTGCGTATATCGACTACTATAATAATGATTGCATACAGAAAAAACTAGGATATCAAACACCAGCTCAGTTTAAGATAAATGAAATATTACGATTAAAAAAAGAAGAAATTGTATTTTGAATTACACGCTCTTAGGATAGGGGAGATGCTTTTATTGTCTACTTTTTAGGGTAAAGTTCAGAGACGGGTGGTCCTGACTATAAATAATTATTAATATACTTTTTTTAATATCTTAAACAAATTACGAGTTTAATAGAGCAATAAACACAATAGACGAAATTTAATAGATAGGTACTACATAGTAATATATAAAAAAATAGAAATATATATGAAGATATGATATTATAATAGTTGAATATACATTTTGTATTAACTTGTTAAATTTGACGAGTGATAATTAATCATAAGAATATTTAATCTCTAAGAAAATTTCAATTAATTTTCTTAGGGATTTTTTTGTTTTTTAGGAAACTTAATTTATATAGGGATTAGATTTCTTGTATATCAATTGAAAAGATTCTTATATTTCTAGGAGTAAATGCAGCTCTTAGCCAAAAATTAATTAGAAAGGGATGATAAATAATATGATAAAGTTCATAAATAATGGTGAGATATTTAAACTAAAGAAAGGATTTTATCGGACACTAGCATTAAAGAAAATTATCAATATAGATTATGACAAATTTAAAAACATGAGTTTCAATCTAAAAACAGCAATACTAATATTTAAATCAATAGTACTAGGGAATTTGTCGAGTATTTATGAAAATGCTCCATCAATAATGTTGGAATATTTACTAAAATATAATGTTTTAACAAAGCTTGAATATGATAAAATGGTTGAATTTTTTACAGATGATAGCTTTGAAGAGGTGGATATGGACTATTACTATGATTACATGGACAATAGAGAAGCTTTAATAAGTCTATTTCTTCAAGAGGCTGCTGAAAAAAACAACTTGATATTACATCAGGAAACAACTATGACCATCCTTATAGGTGATGATATAAACAAAGATATTTTTGGTGAATATCAAAGGGATTTGAGAAATGCTACATGTTTCTATTATTTAGATGATACGAGTGCTGAACGGTTGTATGACATATATATGGATAATTTTAATGGAGAATCTATTATATATGTATTGGAAAACTGTATCTTAAATTTCAATCAGTTAGAGCTACTGAACTATTGTTTAGATGATTGTTGTTTTGACATACCAGCAGAAATTTATGTTGAAAATGGAAACACATACTTTTCAATTCCATTTCAATATTCATTTGAGAGAGTAGGCTTTACATTTCCGATAATATTAAAATTAGTGCTAATGGAAATTTGATATATTCTAGTTTAAATAACTAGCTAAAAATTAATAAGGAGGTAGTTGTAGACTTAGTGCCTGCAATTAAAAAAATATGTTGAAGTATATGAATGAAGGTGAAATTGAAAGATTAAAATTTGGATTTTACCAAACTTTAGCTTTAAAAAAATTAACTATTTTAAATATAAATAAATTTATGAATATGGAAGTAAATTTAAAAACTGCTCTTATGATTTATAAAATAATGATTCAGTTAGAAAATAAAATTCATTATTCAGGATATTCAAAGATAATGTTTAAATATTTGTTAGAATATAAGATTATTTCAGATGATGAATATGAAGAATTATATTATTTTTATGATGATACTGAAGATGAAGAATGGACTGAAGAAGAGTGGATGGCTTATACAGAGAGTTATGAGCAAAGGGAGCAATCTTTAAATTACCTACTTGAAAAGTTATGTGAAAAGAAAGGTTTGAACTATTATTATGAAAACTCAATGAATATATTCATTGGAAAAGATATAAATATGGATATATTCGGAGAACATCAAAAAGTATTTCGAGATGATGTAGTGGATTATGGAGAAGTTGCCAATTTTGAAGATATGGATGAAGAAGAATTATCAGATGAATATTGTGATGCTTTTGAAGATGATCTTCTTTGCCATGTCATTGAGAATTTTGAATTAACTCAACTCCAGATAGAGCTACTTAATAAGTATTTGCATGACACTGGATATTTTACATACCCTAGTCAAGTATATACCAAAAGTGGGAATACATACATTGAAATATCACGAAATACTATGTTTGAATCTGTGGGAAAAACTTTTATTGTAAATTTATTGTTAGTTCTTGAAGATTTAATATAAAAAAATTCTAGGATATTTTCCTAGCTAAAAATTAATAGAAAGAAGGAATAAAAAATGAATATAAATTTAGATAATTTTTTTGATGAAATGGATAAAAAAGAAACTATTAGTCAAGAAGATAAATTAGTCAGAGAATTACTTGAAATATGCTATCAAAACAGCAGTTATATTAAAGAAAGGGATTTATCTAAATATAATTCTCACATCTTTTTAAAAGTATATCAAGAGCTATTTAAAAAGGATATTGAAGATATGAAGATAGTAAAAGATATGCTAAATGCAGAGTACCTTTATGAAAATATAGAGTCAACATCAATGTACATAGTAGATGATGAAGAGATATATTAGGAGGTAGCTGTAATGATAAAGTATATGAATGATGGAGAAGTAAGCATTCTTCGTAATGGTTTTTTCAGAACTTTAGCTAAAAAGAAATTAGATATGCGTGATAAAGAAGAGTTTATGAATAAAACAACAGATCTGAATAATGCTATTAAAATATTTAGATTAATTCAATCTCTTAATTTTACTAATGTATACCCTAAGAGTGCTGATATAATGTTGAGCTACTTAAATACAAATAATATCATAGATAATAAGCTATATGAAGAAGCACTAAAAGTCTTTTATGATGATAGTAATATTGATGAAATAAATGATGATGATTATTTAGAATATAGCGATTACTATGATTATGTATATGAAAGAGAAGAATTCACTAAAAATCTAATAACAAAATTATGTGAAAAGAAGAATATAACATTATATGTTGAATGCTATGAGGATATTTTCTTAGGAGAATTGAAGGGAGTAGAGGTATATGATGGTATATTTACTTCATTACGAAATGCTGCAGGATGTTATATGGATAGAGATGAAGAAGAGGAAGAGTTGGGAAGTGAAGACTATTACTCTCTTTTTCAAGACAATTGTACTTCATTTGCATTAGAAGGATATGTAATGAATGATTTTGATTTAATAGCATTAAATAACTGTTTTAAAACAGATGAATGTGGGATAGCATCTGAGGCATATGTGGAAAATGGTAACACATATATAAATATATCAAATGCACAATTCTATGATGGGATTGGATATACCTTCATAGCAATGTTAACAATTATTTTAATGTAGAAAATTAACATAATTCTAGGATATTCCTAGCGAAAAATTAATAAGAAAGAGGTAAGAAAAATTATGAAAACTTATATAGAATTAATAGAAGGTTCTAAATGTGTAAATGTAGTTAAAGTACTAGATGGAGGTCGAAAGAAAGAAAAATTAATAAGGATTGAAGACTTTGTTTCTAGTATTACAGCTAGTCTTTCAGGACAAAGTTTAGGACAAGAAGTATCACCAATATTTAGGGAGATCAGAGGGGTTAGGCTAATTCAATCAAAAAAATATAGCAATAACTCAACTGTATATGTATTATTCCAGGAAAGGCATAATACACCTATACAATTCTTCAATAGATTTTATGATAATGTTGGAGTTCCAAACTTATTGTATGCTGTACATGTAGTAAATAATAAACTAAGCAAATTATATGTTGTTGCAACTAAAGATACTGATATAGTAAGTGGGACAAGGTTGTTTAGGTATCCATTTACTAATGTTAGTGGAAATAATGGAATTGTTTGTTTAGGAAGAAATACGTTTGAAGAAGGTATAGAAGATAATAATTTAAGAAAATTATTTAATGTGCCTTATCAATTCATGAGTATGCCGAACAATCTGGATCATTATAGAGCAACTAATAATAGCAAGTGTTTGGAATGTGAAGAATTAATAAAATCATTAGTTGATAAAGACTTTGATGATGAATTGTTGATAGAAAATAACATTACACAATACTCTCAATGGTTTGAGCAACTATAAAAATTAATTGAAATAATAAAAAGTATATGATAATATAAAAACATAATAGTTTTAATAATCTATAGTAATATAGATGATAATTAATATGTTTTTAAATCTCTAAGATAATTAATTTTTAATTTTCTTAGGGATTTTTTTTATGAAAATTTAAAAGCTTATATTCAATCTTTTTGATTGTTTATAAAAATATAGAGATAATTTTGTTGTTTTACTTATGCTCGTTCTTATATAAAGACTTACATGGTCGAGGTAGTCTAATAAAATATAAGGAGGGGATTGGCATGAGTGAATTCATTCAATGTCTTGCCATAATAGCAATATTTTTAGGATTTATATTTGCAATTTTTTGTGGGTATCAAATTCAGATTAAGGATAAAGATATAGAAGTGAATGCAAAAAAGCGCAACAACAAGAAGAAGTAGTACGGGAATACTACTTCTTAAAAAAATTAATTAGTCTTTAAGAGACTATCTCGTCCTCTCTATATCTATATATTAACACATTTCTAAGAGTTTATACAGCTCTTAGCCAAAAATTAATTGAAAGAAGGAATGGAAAATGAATTTATTTGAAATGTATGCAGACGTAACTAAGGAGTTTGAAGCAGAACAACAAAAAATTAGAGAAAAGAAATTAGAAGAAGAAAAGAAAAATGAACAAAAACAAAAAACTTCTTCTGAAAAATCTACAAGTAAAGTAAAAACTTCTAAAGCAAATGAAAATAAACCTAAATTTGATCCTAATAAAAAAATTGAGGATGATTTAAAAAAATATCCTAAAATAATAGTTAAAGCTTATGGTTTAGAACTAATTGTTATAGAAGGTGAAACTGAGGTTGAAGCAATTAAATTAAATGAAATAAAGGACCGAATAGTTAACGAATTTCAATACCAAGAACTATCACAAGGAATAAGCTGGCATCTAGTACCGAATGCAGATAAAAGTGTTGGATATTTAGTAGCAACAGGAAAATTTCATGCGAAAGGTTAAGGTATTAAAAGATGTATACAATAATAGTAGTTGGCTGTGGTGGAACTGGAAGTAATTTAATTGCATTATTATCTCAATATGCAATCTCAGAGAGAAAAATTAAAAACATTATATTGGTAGATGGAGATAAAGTAGAAGAAAAGAACTTCAGAAATCAAAAGTTTACCATTAAGGATGTAGGAGAATATAAGGCTAGAGTACTTTCCAATAGATACTCAAAGCTGGGAATTGACATTAGTTATTTAGATAAGTATATAACTAGTAGTGAAGAATTAATTGATTTAATAGGCAGCTGCAGGAATGATGTTGTACTTGTTGGTGCTGTAGATAACAATACTGCAAGGAAACATATGCATGAAGCTTTCTATGATAAAAGAGTACCTTCACTTGTCTATATAGATACAGGCAATGGTGATGGAGATAATAGAGTAGGGCAAACAGTATTAGGAGGAAAACAAGATAATAAAGTTGTGTTTCCGCCTGTAGGGGATATATACCCTAAAATACTTGATCCTGAAGTGAAAAAAGAAAATGAATTTAGTTGCTCTCAAATTCAAGAGCATCCACAAAATTTTGTAGTAAATGTTATGAGTGCTACTGTAGTATTTACTATGATTAATAATTTAATAAGTCTTGGCAAAATAAAAAAGAATTTTGTTAAGTTCGATACTGATAGAGTCAGTATTAAATAATTAATAGGTGGTTTCTGATATGGGTAGAATAATTAATTTACGTGCAGAAATTAAGTATTGGGGAACTCTTCAAGATAGATGCAATGGTGAAAGCTGTACTTATTCAACGAAAGTTTGTAAAGATATTTATAATATACTTTCTGAAATAAATCAAGCTGTCAAATTATATAGCACCATGAAATATTCTTGTGTTGAAGTAATTCTCGGTTAATATGACAATATTTTAATATTACATTTGTCTTCTGAATCAGAAGAAGTGTATGGTTCTTTATTACTTGAAGAATTCAACAATCTTTCATACGAAAGAAAAATAAAATTCATACGTGATAAGTTAAAAAATTAATAAACAATTTAAAATGTTAGCTGCGCTTCAGCTAACATTTTATTTTAAATTAATTAATTAATTAGGAGGTCTAATTATAATAATGAATAATGAAAAAATATTAGAATTAGCAGTCAAAATTGATACATTTGATTATGATTATGATGTATATGATTATAAAGATAAGTATGATACACGTGAAGATCATATCGAAGAAATTTATAGCTTGTTATCTAATAATGAAGAGGATGTAATTTTAGATTGGTTGAAAAATATAGATGATGAAGGTTATGAAGAAAGGATAAATTCCTTATATAATGATATATTGTCTATAAAAAATTGCATTAAATAAACAAAGTTAAAAAAATTAATATTTCAATACTTAAACAAGTATCTAAAAATTAATGAAAGTGGGTAAAACTATGGAAAGAATAAAAATTAATAATATATTTGAAACTACTTATGCAAATAATACTTGCGGTTATCATATGATGTAAATGGTCGTATAGGCTATGATATAGTTGATGATAAACATATTGGTGATGAAAGCAGAATTCAATTTTTATGTAATAATCACAAGAGACTGAATGAAAAATACTCAAATAAAAATATCATATCTGCATGCAGCAGCTACCTACAAAGTATTATAGAAGCTTGTCTACAATCTGATAATGAAATGTATTTTGTTGAATATGAAGATATGCAAGATAACTTACTTTTATCTCAATTAAAAGATGAAGTAGTACATCTAAATATTCACGATGTAGTTACATTTGATGAAGATGGATGTGCAATTACAGTTGCAGGAGAAGTACTTACAAGATTTCTATTTTAATACTCCAGGAGGTATACATGAGCAAGAAAATAACAAGTTTTTCACTATTTGATATGTTAGATGAATTAAAAGAAAATAATGAATCTAAGAGCAATACAGAAATAGATAGTAGTAAAAACTTTCAATCAGAAGATATTAAAATTAAAGATGAAGTTTATGTTGAATATGCAGGTGAAAAATATATAGGTAGGGTCCATAGCATATATAATGAAGGACAGACGCTAAGTGTTATTTTTTCCGATATGCATTCAGCATTTCATATCAGTAGAGTTCAAAAAGTAAATTAATGTAGTGAGGAGAATTATTATGAAAAAGCAAAATGATATTTTATATTCTAATGAATTTCTGGATATAGAAATGATAAATCCCAACTATCCATTTTTAATGGTGAAAAAGAGAGGTGCAGTAACAGTACCATATGATAAAAAAGGGAACATATACATGCTACATAAATGGAGACCCAATGTAGGCTCATATTATGAGGTGCCAAGAGGTTTTGTAGAAAATGATGAAGCATTTGAAACTGATGCTTTAAGAGAATTACTTGAAGAAACAGGAATGAAAGCTACAAAGTTAGATTTTTTAGGCAATGTTCAGCCTGATACTGGCTTAATGGCCAATAGTGTAAAAATGTATGCACTTCTAGTTGAGGAAGAAGAGGATTTTGCGTATTATGATTGCTTTGATAAAGAGTTGTGTAAGGTAGTGAAAGTACCTCAAAGTGATCTAAATGAATTAATAGTAGATGGTAAGATAATTTGTAGCTATACTTTAAGTTCTGTTTTTGTATTTAAAGAAAAGCTAGGTAAATTATTTTAACCTAAAATACATCAGATAGCATATATTTGATTTTAAAATTAATAATGAAGTTTGCTTAATTATTATGTTCGTACATAGTAAATAAAGTTAGACTTCTTAAGTAAATTAATAGAGTGAGGAGAATTATTATGATTTCAGTAACAATTATAAATACTTTTATAGATGAACCATGTGATTATGTAGTTAATTTATTTCTTAAGGAAGAAGATGCAAAAAAATTTTTTAATGAAGAATATAGTAACTGGCTAAAACGGGCAGTTAGTCTTGAAGAATATGAATGGAGTAATGATAATTTAATAAATGAAACATGAACTTCAAATTATCATATCAAACATTTTGCATACTCTGATGGAAATGAAAAAATTTTTGAGTATCAAAAGCATCATATATAAAGGTTTAATATATTAAAGATTATAAGTGTAATTGCAGTAAATAATTATAAATTGTATCTAGTATATATTACTAAACAATATAACTTTATAGAGCCTGCGAAGAAATCTCTGTAAATTATAAAATACAACAGCTTTCTATGATAAAATTAAAATATCATAGGCAGCTGCTTTTTTATGGGTAAAAGAACTGAAAGATTAAATGAAAGGAAAAAGAATATAATAACTCAATTAATTGAAGAATATGACATTCATACTGCTGATGATATTCAAGATGCACTTAAAGATTTACTAGGTAGAACTATTGAAAGTATGCTTACTGCAGAGTTGGACAATCATTTAGGATATGATCCATATGAACGTACCGATAGTGCTAACGCACGAAACGGCAAAAAGCAAAAGACTTTACGCAGTAAATATGGAGAAATACCAATTGAAGTTCCACAGGAAAGAGAAGGAAGTTTTGAACCACAAATAGTAAAAAAGAGACAAAAGGATATTTCCAGTATTGAAGACAAAATAATTTCAATATATGCCAAAGGACTTACAACAAGACAAATATCAGAACAAATTGAAGATATTTATGGATTTGAAGTTAGTGATGGTATGATTTCTGATATAACTGATAAGTTACTTCCTGATATCCAAGATTGGCAGCAAGGGCCTTTATCGAGCGTATATCCTATAATATTTATAGATGCCGTCCACCTTTCAGTGCGTGATAATCATGTAATAAAAAAGTTGGCAGCTTATGTTATTCTAGGAATTAATGAAGATGGCAGAAAAGAAGTTTTAAGTATTCAAATAGGCGAAAATGAGAGCAGTAAATATTGGTTAAGTATACTTGATGAATTGAAAAATAGAGGTGTTAAAGATATTTTGATATTGTGTGCTGATGGACTTGTGGACTTGCTGGAATCAGGGAATCTATAAACGTGGCATTTCCTAATACTGAATATCAACGATGCTTGGTGTTATATTGAAAATATAACTTAAATAATTTTTTGATTATCTAATCTTAAAAATCTTATCATGGAAAGCTATTTACAGAAAAATTTTCGCAGGCTCGAAAACCGTATCATAAGTAAATGCGAACTTTACAAAAAATTGGATAAAATAAAAACTATTTGTTAGTGTCTACACTTTTATACTAACATCAAACCATTCCAAGATGCTCAATTGAATTTTGACAGAACTATGCAGATGTAGATAGATACATAAGATTCTTTTGAACTATGATAGAAGCAAAAAGACAGCCAGACTTTTCAGTCTGACTGTCAATAGGTGAGTACCATGAATTAAATATAATTTTTGACGTTCCATATACCCACTTTTTAGAATCATTCTTTAACTTTTTTATGAATCAAGCACATACATTATCATTTAATAAATGCTATTTAAATTGTTCAATGTTTTCTCCTAGGAGATTGATAATTCGGGAGACTGTTTCTATCAATATCCTATCATCAGCATCTTTCTTATGTAGACGAAGAACTTTCAGTACGCCACCAATTATAAATTCAAAAAACAATTTTTCGGACTGAGATTGCTCATCTGTACAATAAATCGATAATATTTGGGCTCCGAGTTTACTACGCAACATATTTTCACGATTCTTAAACAATATATTCAGGTCAGAATGTTTTTCACTACTGACTTCAGGAATATTTGAAAAGATGAATGTTAGAATAAATAATAAGGATTTTCTCAATTCTTTATCTGGACTTATGAATTGGAACTTAGAAGAAGAAGGATATAGAATTCTTGGAGAATGGTATGATAGTGAAAAAGCAATGTTAATTGATTTAACAAAGGCTACTGTAATAGGAGAAAAAGATAATGAAAGTGTTGATTAGACGGTATTTCCGTTTAATATAAAAAATGAAGCATAATAAAGGCGGCAACCAATATTAGCTTCATCCCTTGAAAAGCTGTAAATTAAAACTCGCTTACAAACTAAAATTTATCAAAATTAGTTTAACATTATTACAGCTTTTTTTCAATGGAAACCTATGTATTTTCAGGATAACCTTATAAAAATAATATTTCTCATAAATGGAATGCGTTGGAAAATATTTTGAATTTAGTATTGATTTATATACAATAATAATATAAAATAATGAATAATTAGATATATTTCTTTAAAATCATATCCAAAATTTTCTGAATTTCATTTCAAAAGAGTTATCCAACAAAAATAATAATTTATAAGGTTATCCTGTACTAATCTTCTCCTTTAAAAAGCAACCAATTTAAAACTATAATAGACTACCATATGCTCCAATACTATATCCATCAACTGTTGTATTTACAGCCATAGAGCCATTTTCATTCAAGTAATACCATTTTCCATTATCCTGAATCCAGCCTGTATTCATCTTACCTGATTCACTTAATAGGTACCATTTGCCTCCAGTATAAACCCATCCTGTTTTCATAACACCCATGTATCCGTCAGATTCTTCATTAAGGTAATACCAAGCTCCATCTATATACTGCCATCCTGTCTTCATATCTCCAGACTGGCTTAAGAAATACCATCTTTCATTGTCTTTAATCCAGCCTGTCTGCATTATTCCTGCACTGTTTAAATAATACCATCTGCCATTACCATCCTGAATCCATCATGTTGCTGGAACACCATTTTTAACATATATCCAGCTCTCACCATTCTTGTTCCAGCCTTCCTTATATTGTATTGCTGTACTAGTTTCATTATCTGGCTTTTCTGGAGTTACACTTTCAACAGATTTAACTTCAGATTCTGAAGTTTTTTCACTTGATGATCTATGAGAACTTGAACTTGATGATGATTTTTCTTTAAGTCCATTTACTGCATCCTGTAAACTTTTAAATGCATTATTTATATCATTTTGTATTGCATTTCCATTATTGATTACAGTTTCTGCTTTTTTTAATGCTTCTGTAAACTTTCCATAACTTTCACTTGTATAGTTTCCCTGCTTAATGTCTTTGTACTTACCATATAGTTCAATAAGCTTATTTTTATCAATTTTAATCAATTCAGATACTGCATTTTTAAAGTCTTCAAGTGTACTATCTACATCTTCTTGAGAAACATATTTATCCTTCAATACTTCATCTGCTTTCCTTAAAGATTTTTCATAAGCATTATAGATATCTTCTGGATAATCATTTTTGCTATATTTAGCTGCACTATTTTGTTTATAATACTCTTCAAGTGCTGTCTTATTACCAAATGTTACGTTTTTAACATCCATTTTACTTATATCAACATTCTTATTCTTTAATATATCAAAAACATTTCTACCATCAATCTCAACTTTATCTTCATTATTTTTTATAACTTCTATTGCGTCATCACTTATATCTGTAATAGGTTTTCCACCTATTTCTGATGGCAGTATTATTTTTCCATCCCCTGATTTTTTCTCAATATTAGTTATTTTATATCCATCTCCAGTATTATTAATTTTAATTATAGATTCTGATGGAATTTTTGTTGTATCTTCCAATTTGTCTGAAACAACTGCATTTTTAATGTTATTACATCCATAAAATGCATAAACATCTACATATTCTACTTCAGGTAGAATTATACTCTCAAGATTAGTACAGTCTTGAAATGCATCATTACCTAAATATGTTACTTCAGGCATACTTATTTCTTTTAGACTTTCACATCTATAAAATGCCATCTGATCTACAGATTTTACTTCAGGCATACTTACACTTTCAAGACTGCCACAGCCACTAAATGCATCATTACCTAAATATGTTACTTCAGGCATACTTACACTTTCAAGACTGCCACAGTTACCAAATGCCCACTCACCTACAGATGTTACTTCAAGCAGACTTATTTCTTTTAGACTTTCACATCTATTAAATGCCCGCTTACCTACAGATGTTACTTCAGGCAGACTTATTTCTTTTAGACTTTTACATCTACTAAATGCCCACTCACCTAAATATGTTACTTCAGGCATACTTACACTTTCAAGACTGCCACAGCCACTAAATGCAAAATTACCTACAGATGTTACTTCATATTCAATGCCATCAATTGTTATTTTTTCTGGAAGTATTAATTCTGGTTGGCTATATGACTTTCCATTACTTATTTCAACAGTATTATCATCTTTAAGTGTAAATTTAATACCCTTAATTGTAACTATACTGCCTTCACCTGTAAATGCATCTGGTGTTGTCCATGGTTCATCAGCATATAAATCTATACCATAACCATCTGAATTTTCATTTGCATCCAATAAGTTGACAGATTGTCCTGTTGTAGATTGTGAAATATTATTAAGCTTATCTTTTACTTGGCTGTTGTCTTTTACTTCATTATTATCTTCTGTCTTTGTCTTGTTCTCTTCTGCAAAAACAGCTACTGCTGATGTAGTTAAAGCTGGAATCACACTTCCACTTACTGTTATACTCATTGCTAATGATATTATTTTTTTAGTATTTTTACTAATCATACTTAATCTTCTCCTTTAAAAAATTAACTTGTTATTCTACATTATTATATTGCTTTATATTGCTTTTTTCTTTTTACGCTTTTTCCATATTGAGATGAATATAAAATCAGCTTAAGATATGGTATCTTCCAAATGAAAATGGATACTATATCTTGAACTAAATTATTTAAAATTACAATTATTAAATATATTAGCCTATTTAGAAAATTATATCAATATTAAATTGTTATCCTGATGTATTTTGTATAGATAGGTTTATTTTTGATGGAAGGAAATCTGATAAATAATATGGAAAAAGAGAATATTAAAACAAAAGAAGTTAAAGATAATGATTCTAGAGCATATATTTTTCGCCCTTGGATAACTAAGAATGGGAAAAGAATTTATGCTAAAACATATGGAATTAAAGCATTTAAAATATATATAGATTAAAAAAGTTAAATTTAATATACATAGATGAATGTTTTAAGCGAGTCATTCTTCTATAAAAATAATACTTTTATAGGAGGAATAAAAATATGAATAAAAATCAACATGTTGTGTCAAATGGTGAAGGTAAGTGGAAAGTAAAAGGTGTAGGAAACAGTAAAGCAACAGCAATAACAAAAACTCAAAAGAAGCAATAAGTAGAGCAAGAGAAATTGCACAAAATCAGAAATCAGAGGTTATAGTTCATGGTCGAAATGGACGAATAAGACAAAAAAATTCATATGGTAATGACCCATTTCCGCCAAGAGGATAAAATCTAATTTAAAAAAATAATTTAATATATAAACTATGTAATATAACGTAGGAGAACCAAATTCAGATGAAAGAGGTTCTTCTTTTTCTTTTGATTTAAGAAAGTTGATGATAAATCCTGTGAATATAAAAATATGTATATAATAAATGTAGGAAAAATTTAAAATGCTAATGTATGAAATAGAATAATAGGCTATAATAAAAATATAAATAGTAGTTAGGAGTGTGAATATTGGCTAAGTATAGTGATATAAAACACGAAGATTTGATAATGAAAAAAGCAATGGATGTCTTTGCAGAAGAAGGGCTAAAATTCTTTGGAATAGATAAAAAAGTAAAAGATTCAAGTTCAACAGAAATAGTTGTACTAGAAGCGAAAAATCTACATATGGATTACACTTTTCTAATGGAAGATGACACATACATTCATGTGGAATTTCAAACAACAGACAAAGGAAAAGACGACCTTAGAAGATTCAGAGCTTATGAGTCATTACTAAGTTTTCAAACTGGAAAAGATGTAGTAACATACGTTGTATATTCTAATGGAATTCAAAATGTAAAGACAATATTAGAAACAGGAATAAATGAATATAGTGTAAAAGCAATATCTATGTTTGATAAAGATGGCGATATTGTAATAAAAGAAATCGAAGAAAAGCTAAATAATAATATTGAAGTCACAAAACAGGATTTAATTGCATTAACATTTACACCTATAATGAGTGGAAAACTAAGTAAACTTGATAAGATAATAAAATCAATAAGGCTTGTAAAGAAAATAGATAATGAATATAGATATGATGTTGAATCAATGCTATATGCATTTGCAGATAAATTTTTGGACGGAAAAGATTTGGAGAAGGTAAAGGAGGAGATAAGTATGACAAAGCTTGGAGAAATGTTGGTTGAAGATGGAATCAAAAAGGGTGAAAAGAAAAAAGCGATAGAAATAGCAAAAACAGCAATAAAAGAAGGAATGTCTGATGTAATGATAGCAAAGATTACAGGGCTTACAGAATCACAGGTAAGTATAATTAGAGAATCAATATGTAGCTAAAAAACTAAAGGATGCCATGAATGAACCGACCCCAAAAAGTTAGACCAAAAATCTAATGATTTGGAGGTCGGTTTTTTGGCAAAATATAGTTATGAATTCAAA
>ERZ810019.187-NODE-187-length-15863-cov-6.57041_pt1 | contig 15863 bp, 23 predicted proteins | sample MGYA00520494_ERZ810019 | MGnify/ENA primary metagenome ERZ810019 (study PRJEB31588, sample SAMN03398862) | human gut metagenome | study: EMG produced TPA metagenomics assembly of the PRJNA231909 data set (A prospective, longitudinal analysis of the... | reverse complement strand
AATAGCAAAAGGGGTAAATGCAAATTTCATTTACCCTCTTTTGTCTACAAACTGAGAGGAAAATATAAATTTTCCTCTTTAAAATTAATAAATAGAACAAACTGTTTTATAAGCTTTATAAGTTGGATATCCTGATGCTCCACCTGAACCTGTTCCATAGCCAGTGAATTTACAATAAGTAATAGTCATCAATCCATTCTTTTTTTGAGTTTGTATACTTTTTAATAGTGATTGTATTTGTATTTTTTGGTTTTCTAAAAAACCTAAAATAATTGGAGTTGTGAAGCCTGCTGCCAAAGCACCTGCTGATCCGCCCATAACAGTTGCTGCTGCACCTACAATAGTTCCAGATACAGAAGCTAAGATTGCATTTATAATATCATAATCAGTAACATTACTATTGACAAAGCTTTGAGCCTTTCCTGTCTTTTTTACAATTTTGTCTAAATCTGAAATTGAGAAACTTTTTGTGACTAATTTATCATTCATGATTAAATCTCCTTTTATTATTTATTTTTTGATCGCAATCATATATTAAAAGATAAATTTAATATATTTTGTAAACCTTATATAAAATTAAATTTTTAATTTGGTGATAATTCTATGGGGGCAGGTAGAAAAGTTATAATTAAGAATGATCTTGTAAAATTATACGAAAATATATATGATAGGCAGATATCAAAATGGATAAAAGATAAAATAAAGCATGTTTTAAAAAAATAATGATATTATATTTAGAATATATGTTATAATGTAAATGATTTTACTTATTATTTATTAGTAATTAGAGTTATAGTAAGTGAAACGTTAAATATAGAATTATTATAGGTGAATTTTATAATACTAATGATTAGGAGGAGTTTTAATGGATCGTAACATTACATTGAGAGAAGGACTTAAAGGTAAAACTTTTCTAGAAAAAATAGATTATTTATGGACATACTATAAGATACATATAATTGCTATAGTAAGTATACTATTTTTACTATTCATTTTTATTTCAGATTTATTAAGTAGGCAATCACCTTACTGTAATATTAAGTATATTGATAATAATATCAGCAATCAAGAATTAACTGTTGCAGCAGATAAACTTAATGATATAGTTTTAAAAAATAATAAAGATTACGTTATTAATTTTGATTCTCAGTTTGATATGATGCAAATTTCAAACAGGCAGGTGGATATTGCAATTGTAAGCAAAGAATTCTTTGAAGAGAATTTTAAATATGATATGTTCTTAAACTTAGATACTCTTAATGGGGTTTCAGATTTACCTCTTGAAAAATATGGAGTAATTAAAAAACTTGATAGTTCAGGAAAAGAAGGACTTTATGGAATAGAGGCAAAAGATTTGAATATTTTAAAGGATATAAATTCAGAAAGAGATGATGATATACTTGTAGTAATATCAAATACAGATCATAATGATAATGTAGTAAATGTATTGAAAGTATTTTTGAAATAGTTATATATTAATAATATATCATATTAAATCTAAATATTATGTGAAAGAAAAAGGCATGACAGAAAATAATTTTATGTTATGCCTTTTATATTTTTATCTTATGTGGAGGAAATAAATTTATTATGAAGATAGCAATAATAGGTTATAGTGGATCTGGAAAATCTACATTTGCAAAGAAAATAAGTGAAAAATACAATTACCCACTCCTATATTTGGATACTGTAAATTTTGAAGCTAATTGGAAGGAGCGTAATAAAGAAGAAGCCAAAAGAATAGTAGAAGAATTTATGAAAAATGATTCATGAATTATAGATGGCAATTACTTTGATTTTTATCAGGATAGAAGAATGAAAGAAGCAGACAAAATAATATTCATGAACTTTCCAAGGCATGTGTGCTTTAAACAAGCTTATAAGAGATACTTAAATTCTAAAAAAAAAGTAAGAGAAAGTATGTCAGAAGGCTGCGAGGAAAAATTTGATTTTGAATTTGCAAAATGGATTTTAATTGATGGAAGAAGCAAAAAATATAAAGAGAGATATGAAAATATCTGCAACAAATATAAAGATAAGGTGATAGTTTGCAGAAATAGGGATGATGTTAGAAATAGGATTGAAGTTTGATGTTAAATATTACATCTTACTAATAGCAGTTGATAAAGATGATTAAGATATAGCAATGCCTAAATTGCCATATTTTAATATGGTCTTTTTTTGTATTAATGAATGTTTTAGAAGAATAGTTTTAAAGGAGACGTTATAATGATACCAACAAGAAAGCAAGCAGAAGAGGAATTGAAATTAGCAGGACAGTTGAATCCAGGACTATGGGAAGAACATGCTAGAAATGTGGGGAGAGCAGCAGAAGAAATTGCTAAACATTGTAAAGATCTTGATTCAGATAAAGCATATGTTCTTGGATGCCTACATGATATAGGAAGAAGAGTAGGTATTGTTGGGGTTAAACATATAATCACAGGTTATGATTATGCAATGGAAAAAGGATGGGATGAGGTGGCGAGAGTTTGTTTAACTCATTCATATTCTGTTCAAGATATTAAAGCTGAGATAGGAAAATTTGATATTACTGAAGAGGAATATAATAGAATAGACCGTTTTTTGAAATCTGTTACATATGACGAATATGATAAGTTAATAATTTTATGTGATTCATTGGCCACTGCACAGGGATTTTGTCTTTTGGAAAAACGATTTGTAGATACTACTAGAAGATATGGAGTTTTTCCTTTTACAATTGACAGATGGAATGCAACTATAGAAATTAAAGAATATTTTGAAAAACAAATGGGATGTTCAGTTTATGATATATTACCAAATGTTAAAGAAACAACATTTATAGATTAATTGCAAAAAATTAATAAAAAATATATGAAAAGAACTGATTATAAAAAGGGGGACATATACATGATTAAAGAAATTGAAATGCGAAGAAGTATAAGAAAATATATTGACAAGCCAGTTGAAGAGGCGAAGATAACACAGATTCTTGAAAGTGCAAGACTTGCTCCATCAGGAAATAATACACAACCATGGCATTATATAATAGTAAGATCTGAAGAGATGAGACAAAAAGTAATGGAGGGTTCTCATAATCAAAAATGGATGATGACAGCACCAGTATTTATTGTATGTGTTGCAGATGTGCGCTGTAGGATAAAGGATGACAGAGAAGTATACATAAATGATAGTAGTCCAGAAGATGAAGTAAAACGTATAATTAGAGACACTTCAATTTCAGTAGGATATATGCTTCTTGAAGCTAATAATGCAGGCCTTGGAGTTTGCTGGGTTGCAGAATTTACTCAAGAAGAAATTAGACCAGTTTTAAATATACCTTCTGATAAATATGTAGTTGGAGTTATAACTGTTGGTTATCCAGATGAAAGCCCTAAACCTCGCCCAAGAAAGAATCTTGATAATATTGTGCATCATGAATGCTGGTAATTAATAAATATAATTTTTAAACATAGTCTTTTTTATTTAATATATTACAAAATAGCTATTTGATGGGGAGGAAGATTAATGAATATAAAAATAATACATACTGATAGCAGGAATAAGGATTTCATAAAACTTATAAAGTTATTGGATGATGATCTTAATGGGCAATATGGCGAATTACAAAAACAATATGATAAACATAACAAAGTTGATTATATAAATGATGTTGTGATTATATATGATGATGAAGTACCAGTTGCATGTGGTGGATTTAAAGAACATGATAGTGAGTCTGTAGAGATGAAAAGAGTATTTGTAAAGAAAGAAAATAGAAGACAAGGATTATCTAAAAAAGTAATTAATGAACTTGAGAAATTAGTTCAAGCAAAAGGCTATAAATATGCTGTATTAGAAACAGGGAAAAAACAAATTGAAGCAATTAATTTATATAAAAGCAGTGGATATGAAATGATTGAAAATTATGGACCATATGTAGGAAATGAAAATAGCATATGTATGAAGAAGGATCTGTAATATTTAAATTTTAGCTTATACATAGAAGAATTAATAACTTTTAAATCTTTCTGGAAAGAAGAGTGGGGAAAATGGATTTAAAGTCATGGAATAGTCAACAAATTGGCTTATTGATTTTTGGGGAAGAAAAAATGTGGCAGGAATCATATTGATGCCAGTTACAAGACATCATGTGGTTCATATAAATGAATCTGTGCGTGCAAAAAAGAAAGGTAAAGAAAAGTGATATTATTAAGAAATAATATGGAATATCATTGGATGACGTAATATATGTAAATATTGTATAATATTTATATAAAATAGTGGGATAGGTTTGTAACATAATCACATATAAATAAGTTAACGAGGTCACTAATATGGAAATTGAATTTATAAAAGCATCTGAAGATGATGCAGAAAAATTTGTAGAAGTGCAAAATAAATCATTTTATTCAGATTATTTAAAATATGGTATGTGCCCTGGATATGGAAGAAATGCTAAAGAGATAATTGAAGCAATGAAAAATGATTTCGTATTTAAAATTGTTGCAGATAAAGAAGTGGTAGGGAAAATAAGTGTAAAGCAAATTAAAGATGATGAATATCATGTGAATTGCCTTTGCATAATACCAGAATATGAAAATAAGAGGATTGGACAAAAAGCAATAGCATTTATTGAAAAACAGTTTCCACATGCTAAGAAATGGTCACTTGAAACGCCAGCAGATAAATTAAGAAATCATTATTTTTATAAAAAATGTGGATATAAAATAGTAGATAAAATGATTGATGGCACAGTAGAATTAGTAGTTTTTGAAAAAGAGATAAGTTAAATTAGCTTAAAAGTAATTTAAATATAAAAAATAATTTGAAATGAGAGGTTATAAAATGAATACTTTTGAAAAAGCATTGAAAACGTTGGAAGAACTATTTAGTAAGGATTATCAATTTGCATTAGCCACATCAAAGGACAATATACCATCAGTTAGATTTGTAGATACTTTTTATGATGATGTGAGGTTTTATATTGTTACGTATGCAAAATCACAAAAAACAATTGAAGTAGAGTCAAATTGTAATGTTTCACTTTGCAATAAATTATATAGATTTAATGGAAAAGCTTATAATATAGGACATCCCGTAAAAGAAGAAAACAAAGAAATAAGAAGTAAGTTAATTAAAGTATTTGAACCTTGGTACTTTGAACATAATAATGAGGATGATGAAAATATGTGCTATATAAAAGTAGAATTAGATAATGGCTTCTTCTATAAAGATGGTACTGGCTATAAGGTTAATTTTGCGTCAAAGGAAGCAGAAGAATTTCCATTTGATTTTGATATTGTAATGATAGAGTAAAGTGAAATAACTAAATATTTTCAAGTATATGAAGAAAGAATTGCAAGAGATAAATAGTAATTTAGTTTTGGATACAAGGAGATAAGTGGATATGGTTGAAAGAGAAAAATTAATAAAAATATATTTTGAATCTTGGGTTAAAAATGACATAAGTTCTTTAGAAGGTGTATTTGATAATTCTATAATATATAGTGAATGTTATGGGCCAGAATACAGAGGATTAGAACAAGTTAACCAATGGTTTGAAGATTGGAATAAGAAAGGGAAAGTTATACGCTGGGATATTAAATCATTTATTCATGATAATAATGTAACTGCAGTTGAATGGTTTTTTCAATGTAAATATAATGACGAAGTAAGTTCTTTTGATGGCGTTTCATTAATCACTTTTAATGAATCTGGAAAAATAATAAGCTTAAAAGAATTTCAGTCAAAATATGAACACAATTATCCTTATGGAGTATAGAAGATAAGAATTAGGAATGGGAAATCTAAAGAATGTATTTATTCAAGTGATTGAAAAACCTGCTCGCAAAGTTATTATCAAAAGGGGAGTCAAGGCGAGTGACTATTTTGCTTACTGTGAGGAAGTTGGCTGTGATGTCTGGGGGCTTCTTAAAAGTATCAAATCAATCAGTGGTGAGCCAGTTTGCTTATGGCTTCCATCTGAATACAGAATTCATGGTACATCAGAATATGTACAGGGAGTTGAAGTTGCTGAAAACTATGATGGTATTGTGCCAGAAGGCTTTGATGTAATTAAACTGCCTGCTGCAAAATACATGATGTTTCAAGGAGAGCCCTTTGCTGAAGAAGATTATTGTCAGGCAATTGAAGAGATATGGGATTCTATGAAGAAATATGATCCATCTGTAATTGGATATTCGTGGGATGATTCAAACCCTCGAATTCAACTCGAACCAATTGGAACAAGAGGGTATATAGAACTGCGTGCAATTAAATAAAATCTAATCGAGAGTTAAATAGAAGGAAGCTTTAAAGAGAAAATAATAATTTTAAATATAGCATTATTCAAATTAACAAATTAATTTTGAATAATGCTATATTTTTATTTCTGAGTTTACATGCTAAGTTGTGAGGAGTACTATGAGGTTTATAAATTTGAAAATGATAAAGGGAATCTTTTGGAGTTTTCTGATGAAACATATTTTACTGATCTTGCATATGAAATAGGACCTAAAGAAATAAATAGGGATAAGTGTAAATTAGATATTATAAAAGATTTTGAAGATTTTACAGCAGGAAAGTATAAGATAGTAAAAGAGGTGAGTAACAAAATAGGATATAGGACTATTGTAGCAGAATTTGAAATTGATTAAATTAAGAAAAGGTGTTATGGCTGCATTGATAATAGATTTCTTTAAGATAATATTAAAAAATAATAATGTATTTACTTTTTATAATTAGTGCTATAATAAAGAAAATAATAAATTGAAAAAAATAACATAACATATATAAATATACATATTGAATAAAAGTTTAAAATTTATATATTAGTGTTGATGCTACCAAAATATGGGGGGACAATAATGACAATTTATTTACTTATTTTTGCATTTATATTATTTTTAGGTGTAAAAATAGCGCCAAAAGGAAATTTTAATGAAGACTTCTTAAGTTTAAAAGTATCAAAAGGAATACAGGGATTCTGGGCTGTATGTATTATTGCACATCATTTTGTTCAGCCTTTTGTTTATAGTGGACAAGGAGCAGGAGCATTAAGTATATTTGCTCTAATTGGATTCTTATTTGTAGGGGTATTTTTCTTTTTTTCAGGTTATGGATTATTTAAAAGTTATAAAAATAAACCAAATTATTTAAATGGTTTTTTAAGAAAAAGGATACCAGTTGTTCTTGTGCCTTTGTATGTAGTAAATACTATTCTGACTGTAATTGTATTAGTTACAGGTGGAACAATGTATAATGATATGAATCCACTTGTGATGGGAATGGATAATATTTTTTTCAGAATAACAACATTTTTAGGTATTACTCTTATGAATTCTAATGCATGGTATATGATTACTATTGCAATATTTTATATTATATTTTACTTAGCTTTTAAATATGGCAAAAATGAGGATAAAGCATTTAAAATAATGGGTATTTTTTCAATAGCATATTTAATTGTAGGAATAGCAGCAGGCCACGGAATTTTTTTGCTTCAAGGTGAATGGTGGTATAATACTAGCTTTTTACTATTTATAGGCATGTATGTAGCTAAAAATGAAGAACGAATTATTTCATGTATTAAAAAACGGTATGCTACTTTTTTTGCTATTAGTAGCGTAGGAACAATTGTATTAACAGGTGTTGCAATTGTTGTTGTAATGATGCTTTCTTATTACCGTCCAGGCTTAGCTGGACGGGCATGCTCAATTGTATGTCTTTTATGCGAAACATTAGCAACAACATTTTTTGTAAGCTTTATTCTTATTTTAACAATGAAAGTCAGATTAAATAATAAGATTCTTGATTTCTTAGGAATAATAGCACTTGAAGTTTATCTTATTCATAGATTTTTCTTGGTTGTATTAAATTCACAATATATAACTATTTCAAATAATATTCTTTATCTGGCTGCAGTTTATGTATGCACTATTATGACTGCAATTGTTCTTCATCAGGTTGATGGAATGATTGTAAAAGCAATTCAAGGAAAAAAATATTATGATGTGGAGCTCAATAAAAATCATAGCAGTTAAATATTTTTAAGAACTTAAGAATTTAAGAAGAAAAATTCTTAAGTTCTTAAAGTCCCAAATCCTTAAGAACTTGGTGATTAGTGCTAGTATAGCTTTGTGGAGACATTTTAGATTTAAATTATAATAAATTTAAGAGAATAATTGTAAATTAGATAAAAGATAGTGAGTTATTGTTAAAAAATTAGAAATGATTGATTATGTTAAAGAAAAAATAAGAACTCTATATAAAAAAATACTCAATAAAGATTGCTTAGTAAAATTAAGACTAAGCAATTTTTACTTTTATATAAATTTGAAAATATACTATGAAATCATATCATAAATATTTATTATATACTATAAATGTAATATAATTAAATGAATTAAATCTAAAGGGAATATTATTTAAAATAATAATCTAAGAAAATAATTATTTTGTAATGAAGCTATGATTATTATAAGGAGAGCATTATGGTTATATGGATAAATGGGGCATTTGGTGTTGGAAAAACAACAACAGCAGAGGAGCTAAATAAACTCATTAAAGATTCTTTTATATATGATCCTGAAATGGCAGGTGAATTTATTTGGGATAATTCACCACAGTGTATTAAGGAAAAAGGTGATTTTCAAGATATACCAATGTGGCGTGATTTTAATTATTCCATGTTAAAATACATTCATGAAAATTATTCTGGGACAATCATTGTTCCAATGACACTTACAAATAAAGAATACTATGGCCAGATCATAGAAAGGCTTATAAAAGAAGGGGTTGCTCTTCAGCATTATATTCTTATTGCTAAAAAGTCTGTTATATTAGAAAGATTATCAAAAAGAGGTGAAGATGATAACTCATGGACTGTGCAGCAAATTGATAGATGCTTAAATGCATTTGAAAAAGATATTAATGGAATAAAAATAGATGCAAATGCAAGTACAAAAGAGGCAGTAAGGATCATTTTAGGAAATAATTATAAAGATATTGATCTCAATAATTAACTTCTATATAAATAAAGCATCGATCTAGACGTTTATAACAAATACATTTAATAATATGTTTAGGAGAAAAAATATGGCTAAATCTATATCAAAAAATGCAGTTTTTAAATCAATATTAAATATATTTAATATAATTTTACCTATAATAGTTACGCCAGTTATAACAAGAACATTTACTGAAAAGCAGTTTTCATACATCACGCAAGGAGAAACGTTTAATACAGTGCTTATAGCATTTGCAAGCTTTGGAGTTTATCAATATGGATTAAGAGAAATAAGCAAGGTTCGAGATGATAAAAAGAAGTTGAGGCAGACATTTACAAGCTTATTTTTAATAAGTACAATCGCAACAATAATTGTATCAGCATGTTATATGATATTTTTATTTAGATTTTATAGAGATAATCCAGCTTTTTATACATGTGTTGTTTTAGGATTCAATATAGTCTTTAATTTATTTTATGTAGAGTGGATCAATGAAGCTTTAGAAAATTATGATTTTATTGCAGTTAAAACAATGATAGTAAAGATAATTTACTCAATCATAATTTTATGTGTTATACGTTCAATCGATGATTTCTTTATATACATTTATCTTGGGGTTGCAGTAAATATAGTAAATAATTTGTGGAGCTATTTTTATATTAGAAAAAAAATAAGATTTGATTTTTCTAACTTAAGAATAAAAGAGTATATAAAGCCCATGTTTCTTGCAGTAATTCTTTCAAATACAAGCCTTTTGTATACTCAATGTGACAGGCTATTAATAATAAAATTTGGCAGTGAAGCAGATTTGTCAGCATATGGGATAGCTCAAAAAGCAATGCTCATAATAAATACATTAATGCTTACTATAATTCAAGTAACAATGCCAAGGCTTGCTAATAACCGTGGAAATGATAATGATGATACATATTTTTCATTATTAAATAAAGTGATGAAAATATATTTTCTATTGTTATTCCCGGCATCAATAGGACTTCTTTGTGTTTCAAAGCAGGTAATGTGGATATTTGGACCTAAATATGTTCCATGGTATCCTGTAATGATAGTATTTTCAATATATATGCTAACTTTAGGTGTACAAGGAATCATATCAAATCAGATTATATATCTGTATAAAAAAGAAAATGAAGATGTAAAAATATTTTTTATATGTGGAATATTTAATGTAGTTGTTAATTTTATTCTCGTATTACTTAATGTATTTACTCCAGCAAATTCAATTATGGTGACTATGATTTCTAATGTATTAGTAATTTTATTAGAATATAGGGTTATAAGAACAAAATTAAAATTGGACATAAAGCTGTTTTCATTTGAAAATATGAAATATTTCTATTATTCATTATTGTTTATTCCAATAACATTTATAGTCAATAAATATGTGGAAAACATGATTATTTCTTGTGCATTAGATGTTATTCTTTGTGGAGCAATATATTTGGGAATATTAATAAGTACAAAAGATAATGTATTTTTTGATGTTTATGATAGGTGTAATAGTAAATTTAAGTCTTTATTAAGAAGATAAATATTACTTAATGAGTATTTAAATATTATTGTATTAAACCATATGAGATAATAATTTATAATATTCAAATGATATATTATAAATTAGTTTAAGAAAATACTTGAGTTAAACTTACTAAGATCATAGCAATAGAAATAAGATGAGATTTTTATAATATGTATTGCTAAAATATTAGTTTGAAATATCACATTATTCAATAATAAAGGAAACATCTTCATCAGTAGATGAAGATGGGCTATAATGCTAGTTTCGTGCCTCGCCAAGCATTATATGCCAATGGATTATGTGATATTTTTTATTGATGAAATTTAGAGGTGAAGTAATAAATTCATAAATAAAAATTTGCAATATTAAATAGTATTATATTAATAAAAGTGCTATAATTTACTAACAAATAAATATAAATTTTTAAATTTTAAAAGGAGAATTATTATGCTTGAATATAGATTTGATACACAATTATTAATTGCAGGAGAAAATCTTTCAGAAGATGAAATAAATGAGTATATTACTAAAAACTTTGAAGGAGACTGCTTGCTTGCAGTTGGTGATGATGAGCTGGTTAAAGTTCATTTTCACACAAACGCTCCATGGAAAGTACTTGAGTATTGTGCTTCACTCGGAGATATTCATGATGTTGTCGTAGAAAATATGGAAAGACAGGCAAACGGTCTTCAAGGTTAGATAATAACTATAAATTTTAAGTTATCAATAAGGTGAATTAGTAAATCTAATATTGATATATGAAAAATTTAATATGCTTATTGAAGTATCGCTTATTTATAATAAATGAATAGGCGATATTTTTTATATATTTGTAGATTGAGATATCAAATAATTAAAGAATACTCTTTGAAATTTTATAGTGTTATATTAACAAATACAATACTAGTCCAATGGATACATCTATTTATATGAAATTAGATTTGTGCAATTAGATAATGATTAATTGATTAATATAGAGATTTTGAATATAAAAACAAGCTACATACTTAATAATATATAGCTTGTCTGATTTTATTAGTTTTCTAACTCTACAGGTGCATCAGTAAATGAGTAAAGCGTAGCTTTCATATCATCTATATAGAAAACTTCAAAAATACCATCTTCAACGCTATACATATTCTTTAAAAGTGGGTTTGCATCTAGCATTGCTTTTTTTGCATCAGCACTACTATCAACTACTGCTTTACCAGTAATTCTTATCCACTTATCACCATTATATCCTGATACAGCAATACTAGGATTTTTAGTAATTTGTTTAAACATCTCTTTTTGATTATTAGTTCCTAAATAGACTTTTCCATTAAACTCAACAGTAGCGCCTATTGGTCTAATTCTTGCTTCACCTTCTTCTACTGTTGCTAAATAATATGTTTTTATTTCATTTAAAAAATCAACTACTTTGCTCATATTTGTTCCTCCATAATAATAATCTTAAATAAATATCTTTTTTTGCACGTTATGATATTATTATAAAAGATAGTAAACTTAATACAAGTACTGAAAAAAAACTTACTAAGTAAGGAGAAAATAACTAATGGATAAACAATACGATAATTGTCCTGTGAGCTATGCTCTTAGTATGCTAAATGGAAAATGGAAATTACCTATTATATGGAATCTTACTCAACAAGAATCAATTCGTTTTAATGAATTGCAGCGAAGCTTAAATGGTATTTCTAATATAATGTTAAGTAAAAGCTTACAAGAACTTGAGAATGATAAGATAGTAAGTAGAATGCAATATAATTCAATTCCTCCACGTGTAGAGTATTCACTAACTGATTTAGGACATTCTCTTCAACCAGTACTTATGATGCTAGGGGAATGGGGAGATATGGTCAAAAAAGAGCATTGTGCAGAATAAAATATAAGATTATTATATTAAATAATTAAGAATTAATAATCAATAATCTTTCAAAATTTAATAGTTTTATATTTGTAAATATGTTATCATTTACTAAAATAATAATTGATGATTATAGAGGTATAAATGCATGGACAGAATCATGTAATGACTAATCAAAAATATTTAGTTCGTATTGAATTAAATATTTTTGATTTGATATAGATGCCATAAAAGTGCCAAAGAAGGTATCGTTATTACCGGAGATTTTATATGATGCAATGATAAATTGTGTGAATCAGTAAAGTGTAATTTGAATAGAAATAAAAAAGTGATTGGGTGAATAAAAATGAAAAAATTAAAGTTGACAAAAGCAATGGTTAGTTTATTAGTAGTAACTTCAGTATTTGCATTAAATCCAATAAGAGCAAGTGCAAAGTGGATAAAAACAGAATATGCTGAGGATGTTTTGTGGAAATATTCAGAAGGGAATAAATATGCTATAGGTTGGAAATTAATTGATGGAAAATGGTATTATTTTGATGAATATGGAGTTATGAGTAGTGGAACCAAGATTGGAGATTATTATGTAAATCTTGAAGGAGTATGGACACATTTTGATTATTCAGCAAATAATCAAAAATTTAATAGTTTCTTAGATAGATTATACAAAATTGAAAAAAATGATAAGGTAGCCAATGAAAAAGCAAATACAACATATGATATTACAATATACGCGAGTGATTTTGCTAAACAATATGATACTTTATTAAATGATATATATAATTATCTTAAAAAAGTTATGCCAGAAAATGAATTTAAAAAATTACAAAAGGAAGAAATAGAATGGATTAATAAAAAAGAAACAGCTATTAAGGATGATTTACAAAGACATGAAGGTGGGACGATTTGTGCATATATTTCTGCACTTGATACTATAACGTACACTCACGATAGAATATATGAATTGCTAAAATATATAAATTAGAGAGAAATATAAAAGATTAAAGTGAAAGAGGGTTATTTTAATAAGATATTTGTTTATGGGGTGTGAAGATTTTGGGTAATAATAACGATAGGTGACTGTCACCATATTGGTAAAATTATAAAGGAGGCGATGTTATATGAAGAAAAAATATGTTGTTTTAGGTTTTTCACTATTATTTTTATGTAGTATAGTTTTTATATGTGTGAACAGATTAAATAAGATAAAAGAAGATGTTGCTTTAAAAAATACAATCATTGAAGCTACTGACAAATCAAACGAAATAGACTTTAGCCAAATAACAAATTTTGAATGGGATAAGATGTACATATTTACTCCATACTCGACTCCTAAAGATATCTTAAGTCAGGATGGAATAAGTACAAGAAATTCACAATTTAATATAGAATATCTTGACACGATAAATATGATTGGATTTATTAAGTCAGATAAGTTAGTAGCATTTGTAGAACTGCCAATAAATTATATAGACGAAGATTTAACTAATTGTATTGTTTTCAGTAAGGAAGAAACTAAATTTAAGATATCAAAAGAGAAAAAGATTGTTCTTTAAAAGGAATTAAATAAGATCAATAAAAAAATAAGTATAAATATAGTTATAAGCCCAGTAGAGCTACATTTTAAATCAGTATCACTTAAAGTAATATGCGAAGAAATGCAAACAGCATTATAAATAAATATTCAGAATTTTAAATGGAGATAGAGAGAATGATAATTAGAGAATATACAGCAAAGGATTTTGATGAAATAGCTAATCTATTTTATGATACAGTTCATACAATCAATATAAAAGACTATACTAAAGAGCAAGTGGATCTATGGGCAACAGGTAAATTAGATACTGTTAGATGGAATAAGTCTCTTTTGGAAAATTATACTGTTGTAGCAGTTAAAATGAAAAAATAATTGGTTTTGGCGATATTGATAAAAACAATTATTTAGATCGTCTCTATGTTCACAAGGATTATCAAAATAGAGGCGTTGCAACAGCAATATGCAATAAATTAGAAAAATATGCACTTGGAAAGACAATTTTAGTTCATGCTTCAATTACTGCAAAGCCATTTTTTGAAAAGATAGGCTATAAAGTTTTGAAAGAACAACAGGTTGAGCGAGAAGGTATTTTTCTTATAAATTATGTGATGGAAAAATGGAAAAATTCAATTTAAAAAATAGGATCCATGTAAAAGTAGGATAATATAAAGTTTAATTTATATATGGAAATTCCAATTTCTTATTCTAATTAAGGGAGAAATCAAATATGAGACAAGATATAATCAACTATATAAGCAAAGAAGTTGAATTTAGGTGTAAACAACCTTCAAATTTTTTTGGTATGGGATGTTTTTACCATATTAAAGCAGTTGTTAATAATGCAGAATTAATTGCAGATAGGTATAATGCAGATAGAGAGGTTGTAATAATTGCGGCATGGCTGCATGATATTGCTTCGGTAACAGATTATAGCTTATATGAAGAACATCATATTCATGGAGCAAGAATAGCAGAAGAAATTTTAAAAGAATTGAATTATCAACCAGATAAGATTAAGCTTGTCCAACAGTGCATTAAGAATCATAGAGGCAGTGTTTTAAATGGAAAACAAACAAAAGAGGAAGTATGTATTGCAGACGCAGATGCTATCTCACATTTTGATAATGTACCTAGTTTACTATATTTAGCGTATGTAAAAAAGAATTTGGACTTTATTGAAGGTGTGGAGTTTGTAAAGAATAAGCTTAAACGTAGTTTTGAAAAACTTTCAGATGAGAGTAAAGAGCTCTATAAAGATAAATATCAATCTGTTATGAAATTATTAGATTATTAGAGTGAGAAAATTCCAATTTATGAATAATATAATGCCTTTTTAAAAGTAAACAATAATTTTATAAAAATTATATTTAAAAGACGGTAAGAATACTGAAAATAGTGCTGTTTACTAGAATGTAATTGTATTGATATCCAAATTTTATAATAGGGATGGGAAACTATGAAGCTAAATAAAGAAGAAAAAAATAAGTTAAGAATGAGATATGCCATAGCATTTATTTTTTTATTATTTATTGAAGGACTTATAGCATTATTTGTACATGATAAATTTATTAGACCATATGTTGGAGATGTTCTTGTAGTGATTGTGTTATACTGTGCTGTACGAAGTATAATTCCTAAAAAATGCAAACTGCTTCCATTATACATATTTATTTTTGCAGCAGGGGTTGAATGTCTGCAGTATTTTCATCTGGTACAATTCTTAGGCTTAGAAAAAAATAAGTTTATGAGTGTGCTTTTGGGATCTGTATTTGATGTTAAAGATATAATATGCTATGTAGTTGGATGTCTATTGATAAGTTTGTATGAAATAGTTAGATTTGGAAGTGTATATGAACAGTGAGGAAATAAAGTATGTAAAAAAATATATTATAATATATGAATTATAATATAAAAGATCGGAAGAGCACACGT
>ERZ810019.183-NODE-183-length-16212-cov-8.49848_pt1 | contig 16212 bp, 13 predicted proteins | sample MGYA00520494_ERZ810019 | MGnify/ENA primary metagenome ERZ810019 (study PRJEB31588, sample SAMN03398862) | human gut metagenome | study: EMG produced TPA metagenomics assembly of the PRJNA231909 data set (A prospective, longitudinal analysis of the... | reverse complement strand
CATAATTAGTCTCCTTTTCAAAACGTTATGTTAAGTTATCTGAACATTGCTCTTCTCAAACAAAAGAAATACAATGTGTTTCATTAGAATACAACATCCTTTCTATGGAAGGATAAGTTTATATGTTTTTAAAGAACAAGTAATTCTACAAAATGTTAAGCTATTTTTTTCATAGCAGCCTAACAGAATTCGCTCTTCATATAAACATTCGTTTTTAGTTTTTAATTAAAAGCTAAAAACGAATAGGACTGTCGCATGGAGAAAATTTTCTACAAGATAATGTGTTTATAAATAATAGATATTTACAACATCTTGTGGTTTTTTCTCTTAGTGCGACAGTCCCATTACTTTTAACAACTATATAAAATATACTAGTATATACCCTACTGTTCTAACAATGTTTCATAAACAAAATTTGCAAACATAGAATTTGACCAAGCGAACCATTCCCTTGTAAATTCATGCGAATCATCACAATTAAATCCTTCATGCATCAACCCTTTGCCTCCATCAGTTGAAATTAAAGTTTTTAAAAGCTCTATCTTCTCTTGCTTACTCTCCGTTGTTAAACCTTGAATTGAAAGTGCAATATGCCAAATATAATTTTCTGGAGTGTGTGCACTACCTATTCCCCTTGCATCTTTTCCCTCATAATAATATGGATTGTCTTTACTTAATATAAACTTCCTAGTATTTTGATATATCTCATCATCATATGTTCTATACTCAATATAAGGAATAGAAAGAAGGCTTGGAACATTTGCATCGTCCATAAGAAGGGCATTTCCTCTTCCATCTACTTCATAAGCATATATCCTTCCATATTTTTCATGATCAACAACTGCGAATTTGTTAATTCCATCTTCAATTTCATTACTTAACTTCTTTGCACTCTCCGCTAATTTATGATCATAATATATCTTTTCTGCAATTTCTTCAATATACCTTAAAGCTACAACAGCAAACATATTTGACGGCACTAGATATCCATATTTACAAGCATCATCACTTGGTCTAAAACCAGACCAAGTCATTCCAGTATATGAAACTTCATTACCTAATCCATTATTGTGCAATGTATCTTGATAAGGGCAATTTAGTCTAGTAAATCTATAATCTGACTCTTCAAAGTGTCTTTGCTCTTTTTTGAATTGACTTATGATTGTCTTAAATACATCTCTTATATCTTCATTAAAAAAGCTCTCATCAGAACTCTTCTTCCAATATTTATATATCATTCTTACTGTATAACACATTGAATCAACTTCATATTTTCTTTCCCATACCCATGGACTATCCTTTGTGATATCATTATCCCACTTATTTCCATTATCTTCAATATTAAAAGCATTAGCATAAGAGTCTATTTTTATGCAGTGTATGTGTCTATTAATAAGACCTTTAAACATTTCACTTAGTAAAAGGTAATCATTTACAAATGGTAAGTAATGCTCTATTTGTGAAGTTGAATCTCTAAGCCACATAGCAGGAATATCTCCAGTTATCACAAATGTATCATTGTCTCCAATATTAACAGTAGTATCTATTGTATTTACAAAGCAATCATAAAACATATTTTTTAATTTTTCATCTTGTAACTTATCACATAATTTTTTTCCTATTTTATGTATAATCTCTTTTATTTCTTCTAGTTTTATATTATTCTCCATTTTCAACTCTCATTTCTAGTACTCTGAATTTTTTCAATTATTCTTTTAGTTAAAAAATTAACTGCCAAATGGACATGTAATCTTGTGTCCATATCTATTCCTTCTTCACTTACTTTTGCCACTGTTATTTTGTGATCTGCAAGCCTTCCAATGGTTGAACTTCCAACTTCTCCTATATAAACAACAGTAACTCCGTTTATCTTTATATTTTTTACGATATCAACAAGATTTTTAGTTTCTCCACTTTTAGAAAGTATAATAACAAGGTCTTCACTAGTTAAATTTGAAGTTTCAAGGTACATAAGCCAATTATCATCTCTATATTTGGCATCAATATTGCACAAGTTTAATTTAACTTCAAGAATTTCGCCTATATAGTTATTCATTCCACTTCCACACACCATTACTCTTCTTGCTTTTAAGATATCATTTACAATATCATCTACATTAATCTCCCTAAGTAGTGATATAGTTTCAAATATCTTTTCTTCCATATAATCTAATGTTTCTTTTTCTTTTTCTCCATCTGGAATTTTATCTCTCTTGGCATATATCAAATCAAATCTAAAATCTTTAAAAGAATCATATCCTAGGTTTTTTATCATTCTAAAAATTGTTGTAGTTGAAACACTTGTATAATCAGCTATTTTTTGTAGTGTTATATCAGCTGTTATTTGCTTACTTTTTAATAAAGTTTCAAAACAAAATTTTTCTGTTTTTGTCATATATTCTTCATTATCCTGATACTTCTTTAGCAAACTCATATATTCTACCTATCTTCCCATATTATTGAATACTTTAATTATACTAAAATCAGGAATTTATTCAAATTTACCATTGTAAAATATCACTTTTATTATATATATGTTGCAATAATAAAATTTCATTAAAAATATTTATAGACTAAGTAAATACCAGTATATAAAAATGTATAAAAGTAATTGCAACATATATATTCTAATTTAACATATTAATATAGTAACAAAACTTCTATCCTTTATTTCAGGAATTATAATAGTTCCATCTTTCATAGGTAATTCTTCTTTGGGCTCTTCTTTAAGTGTAGATAAATATGCCTTGTTTCCTAGGAACTTAGTTTTAATTTTAATATCATTCAACTTCGTATTTGATGGATTTAATAATCTGATCACGTAGCCATCTTTAGATTCAGCCACTTTAAATGCTATAATCTCAACTTCTTCTCCAATTTCCATTATAGAAGTCTCCCATGGTTTATCTTCATGCTTTTCTCTTGTAAATATATTAAGTTGTCTTGAAGGTACCGGAACTCTTAAGATATTAGCTTTTCTTGTTAATTCTGATATATTTTCTTCATTTCCAAGATAAAGTGAGTACTCAAGTTCCAATTTCTGAATTAATTGAGATGATGGTGCATCCAATCTATATCCTGAGCTTCTTCCCGGTCTTATCAACAAATCAGCTTTTCCAAGTTTACCAACGGATCTAAATAAAGTAAGCGCTATTTCCTTATTGTTATATATCATATATTCACAAGGACCTTGAGTTAAAACTGCAAAAGTATTTTTTGTATTATTTAATTTAACCCATCTTTGCATTGGATAAATTGGTAATTCTTCTTCTGTTGCACCATTTTTTAATCCCACTTGACTTAATATTTCGTTATTCCTTATAATAGTTCCAAAATGATCTTCTGAAATATTTTTAGAACTTTCTTCTTTATCTTCAAAGATTGCTTTAAGTATATGATCTTTAGCTTTATTATTTATAATAGTTTTAAAATCAATTGTTTTGCTGTTATCTTTTAAAGATACTTCACTTTCAATTGTCCATTCTACTCTTTCAGCAGTTCTTTTATGATCTACACATTCAAGTGGTGTATCCATATTATATGTAATTTTATATTTTATTTCATAAGGTGAATTTTCCATTAATTCAACTATTGGCTTCATATTCTTTGTAACTATTACTTCATCACCAACTGGAGGAGAAAAATTATATTCATCTCCATCATCACCTTTTTCTTCAAAGTAATGTACATTATTATATTCTTCATTATTTTCTTTGTTTAATATATTTAATGTTCCATTTTCATTAATATTTACTCTTAAGAAATTATTTTCGAAAGTTTTATCTTTGATTAATTTTACATTTCCACTTAATTTTCCAGTGTATGGCTTGCCATAAGTCACTTTAAGAACCTTATATCCCATTGTAGGAAGTATATCTGCCTTTATTTTCACTTGAATATTATACTTAGTTCCTTCTAGTATTTCTCCAGCATCGTGGAAATTATTAGAACCATTAAAATCTTCAATTTCAGTATTTATTTCTCTTTTACAATTTACTATTACATAAGGGATTATATTATCATCCTTATCTCTTAAAATAAATTCTTTTTCCTTAGATATGAAACTTAATAAAACTAAATCATCTCTTTTATATGGCAATGTATTAAACATTACTACAGCTTCTTCATTTTCCTTTAATCCTGTAAAATCAAGTTTATCTTTTAGGCTTCTTATATTTAACCATATAAGCTCGTTTAAACCATGCCTTAAATTTAATAATCTATTTTTTACAGTCTGATTTATAGAGTCAGGTGATGATGAATAAATGGAATCGTGGAATTGATTTTTAAATATTGTTTTCCAATAATAGTTGGATATATCTTGATCATATTTTCCACCTATTGTTTTGCTTATTATAGACATTGGTTCAACAACTAATGGTAATAAGCTTTCATATTTTTTCATCTCACTTTTAATATCCATTCTAGTTGAAGTAATTCCAGCATGTATTCTTCCAAGGGCTGCTGACTTTGCTTCTCCTTTATATACTTCAAGTTTCCTGTTACTCTTTCTTATACTTTCTTTAACTGCATCAGTGAATATTTCAGGATTTGATTGTTTTATAGTATATCCTTTACCTTCCATATCTACTTTAATATCTTTTAATGTTTTAGCAATACTTTCTTGTGGTTTAGTATGATCACTTCCGCCCATTAAAAGTATTTCTCCATCTTTAAATCTATTTTCAATCTTTTCAGTGAATCCAATAATATCACTAACTGCATTATCTTTATTTTCTGGTAAATATCTGTAGTATCCGTATCCAAGAGGGAAATGAATTGTTAATAGTGAATCCCCATTTGGTGCTTCCCACAAAAACACTGAATCATTAGTATATTCATAGTTAAATCCCCTCCATGCAAATATAGATTTCATTCCTAGTTCTTTAAATATTTGTGGAGTACTTTGTATTTGTCCAAATGCATCTGGTATCCATCCGCATTGCATACAATGCCCTAAATCTTCAGCTATATTACTTCCTATTATAAGATTTCTAAGTAATGATTCACCACTTACTAAAGCTAAATCTGGCTGAGTGTACCATGGACCTATTAATATTCTTCCTTCTTTAACGTATTTACTTATTATTTCTCTATTTTGTGGTCTTATTTTGAGATAATCATCAAGTACAGCTGTTTGTCCATCATAAGTAAAATATTTGTATTCATCATTTGATTTAAGTATTTCTATTAACAAATCAAACATATATACAGACCTAATTCTGTAGGTATCTGAACTTCTTAGCCATTCTCTATCCCAATGAGTATGATTGATATAATGTATATTTTTCACAACATTCACCCTTACCTAGTATTTAAAATTTTTGTTTTATGCATTCTCTTGTGTTTTATTTTGTTTTAATTGTAAGCTTAAAAATGGTGCATAAAGGAACATATCTAATATGAATAATAATGCATATAGTATAACTGGTGACCATCTAAATGCTGCTAGTACAAGTACATTTAAAAATACTGGTTCTGCACCAGAATTTAAAACTACCAAAGGAGTAACCAAACCTGAACTAATTGCAAAATATGCGATTACAGCATTAATAATTGGTACTATAACAAATGGTATAAACATAATTGGATTTAAAACTATTGGTAAACCAAATGTTACTGGTTCATTAATTCCAAATAAGCCAGGTATCAATGCAACCTTTCCTACTGCTCTTTCTGCTGATTCCTTAGGTGCCATAATAAGCATTAGCACTACTAATGCAAGGGTTGAACCAGAACCTCCTATCATTGCGTAAACATTGCTTAGAGTATTTGGAGCAACATGTGTAATTGTTTCCAAACTTCCTGTTTTCATATATATATCAATATCTTTCATAAATATTGGCATCCAAATTACTGAAATTAATCCCCACATAATTGAGAATCCATGTATTCCAAAAAACCAAAGTAATTGCATTATTAATATTACAATAATTACTGCAGGTAACCCTGTACCAACATTAGATAAAGGCGTAACTATAAATTGAGCAATTAATTTTTGAATTGACTCAAATCCAAAAGATTCAACTACTACTCTAAGTGTTGAAAATATTAATAATACTCCGGAAAATGGTATAATTGCTTTAAATGAATTAAATACCATTGGTGGCACTGAATCTGGAAGTTTAATTGTGAATTTTGATTTAATAAACTTTGCATAAAGATATGTTGTTACAAGTCCTACTATAAGAGCTGTAAACATAGCTTCATAATTGAAAAAGTTTATTGTATATGCTGATGCTGACTCTGATCCAATAGTTATCTTATCAGGAATTGTTACAAAATAAGTTACAAAAGCTATTATTGAAGCTGTGATCGGCATAACATCGCTATTGTCCTTAGAAAGATGTTCCGCATAATAATATGATGATGATAAAACTATTATTACTCCAACTAATCCCATGGCTACAACATTTACATTTCCAAATATATTTAATATTTTTCCTAATACACCATCTAAAGAAACTCCCCATTTAGCAAACCAAAAATCTCCTTGTGATTTAACAAGACCAGTTAATGATCCTACAACTGTAAATGGCATACTTAAAATGAAAGCATCCTTTATAGCCATCAATATATAATTTCTTGATACCATTGCTGCTATAGGTGATAGATATTTTTCTAACATGTCCAAAAATTTTTTATACATTTCATATCATTCCCTTCACTTTTTATGCCTTAATTATATTTGATATCATTTACAAAGTGAATTACTAAGTACGTAAAATTTATACTTTAAGCTACACATAATCTATTGCAAAACATTCCTTTTTTATTAATTAATATACAAAAAATAGTAGTGTAATGTTATTGTGTAACATTACACTACTATTTAAAATTATTAATTTCTAATCTTATTCTATTTACTTCATCAGCGATTTCTTCAATAATATAAATTACTGGAACTTGAGTTGCTGAACTAAAATAGAATTTATCACGCTTACTTGGAACATAATAGCCTATACTATAATCTGCCATTTTTGCTGATTGAGAATTTTCGCTGTTTGAAATAACAACAACTTTAACCCCGCTAGCTCTTAAATTTAAAATAACTTTATTAGTTTCTTCCGTATCTCCTGATACAGTTAATATAATTGCTAAAGTTTTAGAATCATAAATATCTTCTACCCTCCAGCTTATATCATCAATAAATGAGCTCCTTATTCCTTTACGATTTAATAGTAAAGCTCCATATTTAGCCAATGCACCTGATAAACTTAATCCAAAAAATAATACTTCATCACTATTAACAATTTCTTCTGCAATTTTTTTTATTACTTCTGATACTTTTTCACCTTTTGCTCTTTGAAAATAATCTAATAAATATGCTATCTTATCATATTTTACATCATTACTTTTAGATTCATTAAATCTTAAATGTAACTTATATTCACTAAATCCATTAAACCCAAGCTTCTTGCATACACGAGTGACCATTGCTGGTGATACATGTAGTTCTTCAGCTGCTTCTTTAAGTTTTAAATTTCTTATTTTATTCTTATCTTGACTTAAGTATAAATATATTGAATATTCTAATTCATTTAGTGTTTTTATTTTATATAAATTATCCATTATAATTAAATTTCTCCCCGCTTATTTAATGATATAAAATATTATAATAGTACATCTATTATAAACTAATAAATATTATTTTAAAAATTATTTTTTGATTTTGTTGATATTATATTAAAGCTTATAAAAATAAACAATCCCTATTATGTTTATTTACAAAATTAAACATAATAGGGCTTGTTTATAATATATTAGTCTTTATGAAGTTTTAAGTTTTCTAACCATAAATCTTCTTATAATTTGCTAAAGCTCCAATTAAATTAGAATCATTAAAGTATTTACAATTTACTATGTTTACTCTTGGAATTGGTATAGGCATTTTAGAGTAAAATTTATCTAATGATTTATTTATATATTCTATTAATATAGGTTGCTGACTTATTCCGCCACCTATTGCAATTTTGTCTGGATCAACAGTTGCCTGTATATTCCATAGTCCCATAGCTAAGATATCACAATATTCACTTAAAGCCTTTAATGCCTTTTGGTTTCCTTCATTACAGTATTTAAAAGCCTGTGGTCCATCTAACTCTTCTTTAGTTATTCCCAACTCTTTAGCTATCATTTCTATTAAATTAAATGCTGCATTCTCAACACACCATTTACTGTTAAAGCCTTCATAATCCTTCCATTTTGTTGATAAGTAGCTAAATTCACCTGCAAAGCCATGGCTGCCTGATAGAACATTATCTCCTAGTGTTATGCCTCCTCCAATTCCGCTACCTATAATACAAACTGCACCTACACTTGTACCTTTTAAACTTCCATATATCACTTCACAAAGTGCTGCACATTTTGCATCATTTTCAATTGTAAATCTATCTGTAGTTACAGATTTTAACTCTTTCAATATATCTACACCTAAATTATACTCTAGTTTTCCAGGAATCTGCATTTTATTTGTCTGCTTGTTTATTAATCCCGGCAGTGACATAGCTATACCATCAACTTCATCTTTATATTTTTCATAGATATCCTTTACAACGTTTTTAAAGCTATCTAATGAATCCATTGGTGTCTTTACACTTGATTTTTCTATCATTTCTAATGAATCATTCATTAGAGCATACTTTATAGCACTTCCTCCAACATCCATAACCAAATAATTCATATCCAAAATCTCCTTATCCATAAATAATTTACAAGTATATTTTAATCAAATAACTGTATTATATCTAGTCTTTTAACAAATTGACCAAATGATATTCTAATCAAAATCAAATTATATATTAAGATTAATAGTATAAATCAAATGCAATATTTAATCATCTGATCTATACTATTATATTATTTTCTAAGCTGCTATTAATTTGCTCTTAGATTTATATTTAATTACTCTTGTACCTGAAATAACATCATGTATGGCTCTTCTTGATTTTAGTAAAATAACTAAAATTATAGAAATTGCGGTTATAAAAAGGCCAATTCGACTATATATAGTTGTAATCTTAACTCCAGAAAATACATTAAGCACTTGATGAAGCATATTGCTTGAAGTAAATAGGCTGCCTTCTAAAAGTAAAATTACTACAAATTGTCTTATGAAAACCTGTCTCCTTGAAGCTTTTAGGTTATCATTACTCATAATCTTTAAACTAGCTATCTTTTTCCCAAGTGTCTGCCCTTCATAAATATACATTGGTACAAGTACATAGTAAAAGACTGCAACCATGAAAGATAGTAATCCTACAATAATATTCAACGGATATTTAAATATTTCAATATTTTGTGGAATTATTGTAACATTATCATTATTTATCATATATATGATTATTAATGGTAATGAAGCTAATACACCACCTATATACCAATCAATAATGTATGCTACAGATCTTCTTAAAAATCCCACATCATTTGGTTTATCTAGTTTTAATTTTATTATAAATTCTTTCATGGCTCCACCTTCTTTTACTTACTATCTCTTATAATTCCTCTCCATTTGAAGCAATAACTTTTTTATACCAGTTAAATGACTCCTTACGTGCTCTTCTTAATGTACCTTGACCTTTATTATCTTTGTCTACATGTATAAAACCATAACGCTTTTCCATTTCACCAGTACCATAAGAAACAACATCAATACATCCCCATACAGTATATCCAATAACATCTACGCCATCATCATCAACTGCCTTCTTTAATTGTTCAATATGTTGTCTTAAGTACTCAACTCTGTAATCATCATGATATTTTCCATCTTCGCTTAATTTATCATAAGCACCAAATCCATTTTCAACTATGAATAATGGAATTTGATAACGTTCATATAAAACATTTAATGAATATCTAAGTCCAACTGGATCTATTGGCCATCCCCAATCACTTGCTTTAATATATGGGTTATCTACGCAGTTTTGAACTCCAGCTCTTACTTCTCCATCTCCATGCTTAGTTACTGATGACATGTAATAAGAAAATCCTATATAGTCTACGCATCCATTTCTAAAAATTTCTTCATCACCTTGTTCCATAACAATATTTAAATTATGTTTTTCTAAGTATTTTTTAGCATACGATGGATAGTATCCTCTAACCATAACATCAGTAAACAGATATCTTTGATGCATTTGCTCTACAGACTGCATCATATCATCTGGATTACATGAGTATGGATATACTGGCACACAAGCAAGCATACAACCTATTTTAAAGTTAGGATTTATCTTTTTACCTGCTGCAACTGCAAGTGCACTTGCAACAAATTCGTTATGAACAACTTGATACATTAATTCTTCACGATTATCATCTTCTCTAAAACGAACTCCAGAACATGTGTATATTCCGAATTCATTTTCAATGGCTGTTTGGTTGTTGATTTCATTAAAAGTCATCCAGTATTCTACTTTATCTTTGTATCTTTCAAAGCAAGCTGTTGCAAATCTAACAAAAAAATCTACACATTCACGACTTCTGAAACCATCATATTTCTTAGCTAAATAATATGGCATTTCAAAATGAGATAATGTAACAACAGGTCTTATTCCATTCTTTAATAGTTCATCAAATAAATCATCATAGAACTTTAATCCTTCTTCATTTGGTTCTAATTCATCACCATTTGGGAATATTCTTGGCCATGAGATAGACGTTCTGAAGCATTTAAATCCCATTTCTGTAAATAATGCTATATCTTCCTTATAATTATGATAAAAATCTATAGCTTCATGGTTAGGGTATATTTCACCTTCAACTAATCCATCAGTAATTCTTCTTGGAACTCCATGTGCTCCTGCTGTCATTACATCGGTTATTGATAATCCTTTTCCGCCTTCTTTATATCCGCCTTCTAATTGGTGGGCTGCAACAGCCCCACCCCATAAAAATTCTTTATTCACTATACTGTTTCTCCTTCCACTTCTTCCACTCCTCTAGAATTTGCCACAACGAATGGAAAATAAATTAGTGTGCTTACAGCTAAACAGACAAATCCTATAACTAAAGCCATAAAGTTATCAGCTCCTGATCCCAAGAATGGTATCAAGAATCCTGGTGTTGTCCATGCAACAGTATATGCAACTGGTGGAATAATCTTAAATACCATGATACATAAATATCCAATAATATTACATACAATAGGTGATATTATAAATGGAACGACAAACATTGGATTCATAACAATTGGTAAACCAAATACTATTGGTTCATTAATATTAAATATTCCTGGTAAGAATGACATCTTACAAATTTGATATTGAGCCTTATTTCTACGTCCAGCAATAAATACAGCAATAATAAGACCTAAAGTTCCTCCTGATCCTCCAATATTTCCAAAGGCATCATTAATTCCCCCCAAGTTACTGGATAAGGAGCTCCCCATGCAGTACCATTTGCTACTACATAATCAAGATTAACCAATCCTTGTTCTGCAAACATAACAGTTCTTAATGCATTTAATGTATTTGGTCCATGTATACCTAATACCCATAAGAATTGTTGAACAATTACAAATGTTATTATTGTTCCCATTGAGTTTCCTAATGATACTAATGGTGCTTGTATAGCATTATAAATTAACACTTGAATACCTTCTGGTGAAAATTTTAACATCAAGAAATTAAGTAAGCCAGACAAACCTAACACTATCATAATAGGAAATAATATATCAAATGATTTAGCTACAGCTGGTGGTACTGTATCAGGCATCTTAATACGTAGCTTTTCATTTTTCCCCATCTTACTAAGTAACTCTGCAACAATTAAACCAACAAATAATGCAACAAATAATCCTTGAGCTCCAAAGTAAGAGTTAGTTAAACCAGTTCCACCATCTTTAAATTCTTGTGCAGCTGGATACAAAATAAAGAAAGCTGCCAAAGATGTAATACCTGATAATACTTCATCTCCTCCCATAATTCTAGCTAGCTCATAAGCTGTAAGAAATGCAATTATAAGTGCCATAATATTAGTAGTTCCGTTTACAATAGGATTGAATATTTCTTGATATTCAGCTAAATTAGGTATAAGTTTATCTAAATGAAGTAAACCTGCAACAAATCCATCAGGTGATAAGAATACATTGTTAATTAAAACAACTAAAGACCCTGCCATGGTAAGTGGAAATGCCAATGTGAATGCATCACGAACAGCAGAAACATGCCTTTGGGCATTAAGCTTAGTAGCTAAAGGTACAAAATAGCGCATCATTAAAGCTTGAAATTTTTCCATATATAATTCCTCCTAATATGTCTAATATAAAATTCTAAAATACGTTTGGCCAAATATAATCGTATTTTCGTAATCGTTTCAAAAGTCATTATTATTATATCAAGTTAAAATTATAATTAAATAGGTTTACAAGTTTTATAAAATGTGTTCATTTTATGTTTTTTGTAAAAAATAAAAAACATATTGTTTTTAATATGTTTTTAGATAAAAAAAGTATAGTAAATCAAAATAATTACTTAGTTTTAATTTGCTATACTTATATATTTTTATGAATTTTTTATCTTGATATAATTCTACTTAGATTTTCTAATATTGCAATTGCTGGTATCTGTGTCGTTATATCAATTTCATCATCATATATAGATTCAATATAATATGGTATTGTCACATCTGATATTCTCGCTAATGTGCTATTTTCTGTTGTTGTTATAGCAATAACATTACATCCAAATTTCTTACTATCTTCAACTTCCCTAATTATTTCTGGAGTTTCACCTGATATAGATAGAACTATCATTACACAATCATCTTCAAGCTTTTCAATCCTTAAATAAGGATCATTTATTACAAAAGAAAACCTTCCAATACTTGAAAATAATCTTGCTCCATATTGAGCAACCATCCCTGAATTTCCTATTCCAATAAAAATTATCTTATCACTTCTATCTATAATATCTGCTGCTTCTTTAAATCTATTTTTATAAGTATCCGAATCAAATTTATCTAGGCATTGTATAATTTCTTTGAAATCATATTTAGCATCTTTATGTATTACTTTCTCTTCTTGAAGTTTATATTCATATTTAAAGCTGCTATAATTCTCATATCCTACTTTTTTAACAAAATTTAAAACTGTTGTTGTTGATACTGATACAGAGCTTGCTAATTCTCTTATTGTCATATATGGAACTTTAACTGCATTTTTACTTATAAATTCATATATCCTCATTTCTTTCTCATTAAAAGATTTTATTATATCTGATTTTATCATTATTTAATTACTCCTAAATAATTGTATTATTACTCTTCTTAATTATATCGTAATTATATATTTCTTTAAACGTTGATGATTTTAACCTTTTTACTGAAAATTTTATCATATTACAAATAGCCTCGCAATCAGTCCACAAATCCAAATTCTTACAAAGTTGTTCTATTTCTATAGATGCCCACAATATAGCTATAACTTTATCTTCTTTAAGAACAGGAACACTATAAATATTCAATTTAGTTGAATCTAAAATAGATTCAACTAAATTGCTTACGTAGGATTTTCCTTCAATTGAATAGTAAAAATAATCTTTATCTGAGATATTTATCACTTTTCCGTATTGAGATAAGATGCTCCATCTTGAAAAGAAATACTTAACCAAAGATTATTATCTCTCTATGTAAATTCTATTTCTATTAAGTTCTTTAAAAATTGGTATAAAAAAGCACCTATCTTATGATAAATGCTATTAATTATGTATATCAAATTAAACAGACTTATTTATTATGATAATTTTAAAGGTATTTAGTAGATATTAATTAAAATTGAAAAATTCATCTGTTAAATCTTGTGGCGAAAATGAAATAAATGCAATATCTAAATTTTCAATACTATTAACATATTCTAAAATACTTTCCTTATAATATCTAGGATCAACTAAATAGACTTCTGAACATACTGTTGACATAAAGGCTGCAAGTGGAACTGCTAATGAATCTTTTATAAATAATATTTTAGGACCATTTAAATTATCTTTATTAACGATATGAACTATTCCTCTATTTCCAAATAGATAAGAAGAATATTTATCAGCATCTAATGAATAAATTCCTTTTTCAGTTCTAAAAGGAGACACTGTTAACAATGCTTCTTCAAATCTACCTTCCAATTTCATTTCCTGACCATTTGTTTTAGAATAATATGAATATGAAGTTTTAAATTTAGGATAGATAAGCGTAAAATCATCAATTCCACCATAAATTATTCCTGTTTTTCTTCCCATAGAACCTATATACGAATTAGGATATTTAATGAAATTATAATTTTCCTTATTTGTATAATAATCTGTTTTGTCTAAATTCATCCCATAATATTTATTTAATTTATTAACTAATTGTCCAAATTCCCAAAAAACAGTTTCAGTTTTCCAATGATGATCTGTTTTATAAAATAAATCTTCTGGTGGTATTCCACTACTTAACAAATTTTCTCTTAAATCTATTGTATCAATTCCTTTTTCCTTCAAAAGCTCTATATAATCATCTGCTGTTTCATTTGCATAATTATATGGAATTCCTGTTGGTAATTCTGTATATCCTTTAATATATTTGTCAGGTGTCATCAAATATATTAATTTAGTGTTGCTATTTTTTATATTGTTTTTAAAATCTTCTGTTTTATTAGATAAGTCATATATGGGATTCGGCTGATGTGCTATAAATGTATAATGAAGAAATCCATCCTTATCTTTAACAACTTCAAAATTATTCTCCTCATTTTTGTCCATAATCTTTTGTATAAATCCATAGCTCTCTACAAATAAATATTTACCATAAACATTCTCATTAATTGTATTTTCAACCAATTCTATTACATTATCAATATTTTTTATATTAATTGGGTTATCCTCTAATACTTGCTTAACATACTTATATGACTTAGTAAAATTAAAAACAGAAAATGTTAAAAGAATAACTATGAACATTATTGAAGTTACTATCTTTTTCTTAAAAAAAATTTCCATGTTTAACACCTTTCCTTATTTCTCTTAGAAATTAAAGTATATGAACGGATTATATGTTCCCTTTACCAGATAACATACACATATAAAAAATAATCCTATGATAACTGCTGGATAAATTATACTCACTTCTCTATATAAATAAAATTTATCAACTAAAAACTTATTGGCTTTTTTAACAATTGGAGTAGAAAATATAATTGCTAAAATCCAAAATACTATATTTTCTTTTATAAACATATATGTATAGTCGCTCCAAAATCCATTATGATTAAATCCAAACATGTTTGAAATATATTTTCCTGCCTCTATTAAATCTTTTGATCTGAATAATACCCATCCTAAATTTATAATAAATAGTGTATACAGGTGCTTAACTCCTTTACTGATATTTAATTTATCAAATATCAAAATTTTCTCAATCGCAATAAATATAAAGTTCAAAAACCCCCATATAATGAATGTCCATTCTGCACCATGCCATATACCTGTTAATACCCATACAATAAATAAATTACGTATTATTTTATCTTTGTTTTTTACTCTTGAGCCTCCAAGAGGAAAATATACATAGTCTCTAAACCATGATCCTAATGATATATGCCATCTACGCCAAAATTCAGTTATTGATTTAGAGATATATGGATAATTGAAGTTCTCATCAAATTTAAATCCAAACATTAATCCAAGACCTATTGCCATATCTGAATAACCAGAAAAATCAAAAAATATCTGAAATGTATATGCAAACGATCCAATCCACGCAATACTTATTGGAATATCCATATTGCTATTCATTGTAAAAATTCTATCTACAATAATAGCCATATTACTTGATATTAGAACTTTTTTTCCCAATCCAACAATAAATCTACAGCATCCTATTCCGAATTTTTCCCATGATTCCTGTCTATATCTAATTTGATTTTCTATTGTTGAATAACGTACTATAGGGCCTGCCAATAGTTGTGGAAAAAATGATATGTATAACCCTAAATAAAAAATATTTTTCTGTACTTTAACCTTATCTTTATAAACATCAATAACATACGATAATACTTTAAATGTGAAAAAGGAAATACCTATAGGTAAAATTATCTTTGGTATTTGTATTTTATAAAATGGTAGTGTTTCATTTATATTACGTATAACAAAACCTAAATACTTAAATACAAATAATATTCCCAAATGTGAAATACAATAAAGTTCGTGATTTTTTATGTTGAACATCCCCTAAAATTCT
>ERZ810019.162-NODE-162-length-17998-cov-7.70534_pt1 | contig 17998 bp, 21 predicted proteins | sample MGYA00520494_ERZ810019 | MGnify/ENA primary metagenome ERZ810019 (study PRJEB31588, sample SAMN03398862) | human gut metagenome | study: EMG produced TPA metagenomics assembly of the PRJNA231909 data set (A prospective, longitudinal analysis of the... | reverse complement strand
TGTGCATAATGCTCTTCTCCTAATTCTTTTACTTTATCTTTTAATTCATCAGTGTATCCACCGACTACACCTGTAGTTTCATTCCAGCATGAAGTTATTTCTCCTGTATTTTTATCTACAGTTGCATAAACATAGTTCATACTACCATCAACTTTATCTCGAATTAGATACCATCCATCCTCAGTTATAGCACTCATATCATCAAAGTTTTTACGCATATATTCTAATCCTTTTTGAGCTACCAAGTCAGCATCACTAATGATTTCACCACTATATTTATTTATAATCCCTTTCAATTCTGGATTCATTTCTTCAACAATATCTATACATCCCTGCCAAGTCTCCCGTTGCTTTTCAAGAACTTTATCTCGTTCCTCTTCTTTAATTCTTATTTGTTCATTTGTATTATCTATGTCAGCTTGTAATTCTTGTTTTCTTGCTTCATCTGTACAAATTGCTAATTCCTGTTGTGCTTTTTCAATATTTATTTTCATTTGTTCTATTCCAGTATTATACGCAGCTATTTGTTGAGAGTTTTGTTCATCTAATTTTGCTTTCTGTTGTACTAATAATTCTTGTGCTCCTTCTGCATCCACTCTTTTAATTCTTTCTATAAACTCATTTTTAGCATATAGTTGTTCTTGTTCATTATTTGCTAATGCTTCCAATTCAATTTGTTTTATTCTTGCATTTTTCTCTTGTATTTGCTTTATTTCCTCTTCATTTAACTTCCCTCTTTCATTTATAGCAGTCTGATATATATTATTTATTTCATTTTGGATCTTCTGTATTTCTGTTGTACTTATATCATAATTTCTATTCATGAAGTCAATTACTTGCTGTTCGCTTTCATCTATAGTACCATCACTCATAGTAAACATCTTACTTATTTCCTGTTGAGATGATTCTTGCTTCGCTTTTATAGATTCGATAGCACTTTCACACATACTATTTATTCTTTGTGTGAATCCGGTTCTTTCTTCTTCTGTTATAACACCATCCATATTTATTTTTTTAAGATAGAAATTAAACTCATTTATATAATCTGTAGCTTCTTCTACTTTTTGTTTAAATTCATCTCCAATATTTTTGCCAAATTCTTTATACACAAGTCCTGATTTTTCTAATTCTTCTTTATTTTTAACTTGTACTCCATTAAGAGATAATAATGCAGCTTCCAAAAATCCCATGTCCTCTTTAGCTGTAATAACTGTATTATTTAAAGCGTCTTGTTCTTTATTATATAAAGCAACTGCACTTCCAACAGCTGCTACCGCTATACCTACAGGTGTAGCAATCTTACCAAAGTTTCCCAATGTAAGTCCTAATCTTCCTACTGTAGTTGCACTTTCACCAGCACTACTAGTAAGTTTACCTACCCAAGTAACTAAACCACCAACATTACTTACAACTTTCCCTGTTGTACTTAACAATCCTCCTGTAGCAAATGACAATAATCCAAATTTAACTATTGCTTGCTGTGTTCCTTCATCCAAGTTGCTGAACCAATCTATTAATTCCATTCCTTTATCTAATAAATCATTTATATGTGGAAGTAGTCCATCAGCAATCTTAATTCCAAGTGCTTCACATTTAGATTCAAAATTATCAATCTGACCTTGTGTACTATTTGCCATAGTATCAGCCATCTTTTTAGTTGTGCCCTCGCAGTTATCTATAGCATTAGTAAGTTTCTGATAATCTGATTCACTTGCATTGATTATACTAAGCATTCCAGACATTGATTCTTTACCGAAAATCGTACTTGCTGCTGCTGCCTGTTCTGCTTCACTAAGCCCATACATTGTTATTTGTCCTTCCATACAAGCCAATTGCCATTTTTTCTGTTCTAAAGTCATTTTACTTAGTTCTTTTTTAGTAAAACGTGCCGCCAAAGCTGAATTCATTTGCTCTGCTGACCAATTCTTTGTAACTTCTGTTCCTACTGTTTCCGCTAGTATATTAGCCTGTACATCTTCTCCTAGAGCTTCGAATTCTTTTCTTGTCATTCCTATTTGTTGTGAATACTTTTCAAAGTTAGAATCTATCTGTTCCTCTGATAAACTCTTCATATTTGTACGTAGCATATCCATTATTTCTCGCAACGACTTCATGTTCCCCTCTGCATCTGTTACAGATATATTGTATTGTGCCATCGCACCAGCCATACTATCAGTCGGACTAACCATATTCGATAAAGCAGTTTTTAAACTAGTTCCTGCTTGACTTGATTTTATTCCCGCATTTGCCATTAATCCTAAAGCAATAGCAGAATCTTCAGCACTAAATTTTAATGATCCACAAAGCGGAGCAACATATTTGAAACTTTCCCCTAGCATTTCCACATTTGTATTAGCATTTGAGCTTGCTGATGCAATGATATCAGTAAAATGTCCTGTATCTTCTGCTGTCATTCCAAACGCTGTTAAAGCATCAGTTACAATATCACAAGTTGTTCCTAAATCTGTGTTTGCTGCTGTCGCTAAATTAACAGTAGGCTCAAGTCCTGCTACCATTTGCTCTGTTTTCCATCCAGCCATAGCCATATAATTGAGACCTTCTGCTGCATCAGTTGCAGACCATTTTGTACTTTCACCTACTTCCTTAGCTTTATCTGAAAGCCTTTGTAATTCTTCTTGTGAAGCTCCTGAAGTTGCTTGAACTTGTTTCATTCCATATTCAAAATCTTTTCCTACTTTAGCAGCATATCCAGCAAATGCAACCATAGGTGCTGATAACGCCATCATGCTATTACTTACTGTGGACATTCCTTTGCCGATATTACTTATCTTTTCTCCTGTTGCTTGTGTCTTTTCTCCGAGGTCTTTCATATCTTGCTTGTATTTATCTAAAGATTGATTTTCAATAGCTTTATTTTGATTTTCAATAGCTTTACTACAATCTTGAATTTCATTGGTTAATCTATTTATTTCATTTTCAGTTAGCCTGATATTACCTTCAGTATCTCTTAATGTAGATTTCATCTTGCTAAGCTGTTCTTCTGCTTTAGCGATAGCCTTTGCATCTTTTTCTTCAGCACTATTTAATTTTTCTAATTCCTGTTGCTTTTTCTTAATAGATTCATTAGTTTCTTCTATTTTCTTTTTATAAGATGCTAATTTAGTTTCATTAGCTGTAAGCTTTTTATTAAGATAGTCATACTTTGTTTGTAAACCCTCTAGAGACTTTTCAAAATCTTTTGAAACTGAACTTGCACTTTTATACTCTTTATCTAAGCTTCTAAGTTCCTTGTTTAATGCATTTATTTGTTTACTAGCACCTTTGTCCTGAACGCCAAGGGTAATTAAAAGTTGTTCACCATCTGCCATAACTTCACCTTCTTTTAATCCAACACTTTCATAACTTTAGTATTTTTTGTTTGATAACTTCCATTTCTTGATTTTTTAATATGTCTTGTATTTTCTTTGCTATGTGCATCTTTATAACACTCTAACTGACTATATATTTTTCTTAGTGTGCTACTCCAAAATTCTTCTTCACTTTTTCCTAAGACTGTTGTATATAAATAAAAAAGCCAATCTAAATCTATTGGTTCTTCATCGATTTCTTTTTTTTTACCTTTTTATTTGATGTTGGAAATCCTTCATTTATTAACTTTACTAATGTTGGTATAAACATAATCATTAACTTTAATAAATCATACTCCCCCTCATATAATTGCTTTCCTATTGGATTCTCAATATCTTCTTTTGGTCGTAATGTACTGGCTATGAATGCTAATACAGTTTTATCTTCTAACCTATTTAGGCTATATACGCTACGTAATACACTTGAACCTGTTAAATCTTGAAACATATCAATACTTGTCATATCAAATGCCATCACATAGTCTTTATCATCAATTTTTATATTCTCTATTCTTCTCTTTAAACTACTCATTTTTCCACGTAATTCCTCCTATTATTTCAGACTATTTACTATCAATCGGCAGTTAAACACTATAAAAATAATAGAAAAAGCTAAGGAATTAACTTCCCTAGCTTTGATTTTAAACAGTTGCTTCAACTTTCCATGTTTCATCTGATTTATTTGCTGTCATATTAGTTCCATCGTCATCAAAAGTAAATGTTGTAGTTTCAGATGGTACATTAATAAATTTATCATTACTTGAATCATAAGTTATTCCTGGTACAGAAATATTATCTACTCTTCCTGTTGCTGTGTATTTAACCTCTGTAGTTGTTGGTTTTGATGGTATATCTTCTCCATCTTCCTCTATGTTTTCTGGAATAATAGCTGCATCAGTTTCATATGGATATTGAACTGCATCAAAAAAATATTTGATTTTATCTTTATCTACTTCTGGATCATCAGAGAAAAATTCTCCCATAAATGCTTTGGTGATATCTGAATATAATCCAGCTCCGCTAAGTGCAATTGTTTGATAATCAATGTTGTCAGAATCACCATTTCCACCTTTTTCATCTCTTGCAAGTTTTACATTGTATGCTACACAAAACTTACTTGATCCATCTGAGTAAACTTCTTCCCATAATAAAGCTACTGGATTTTGATTATCATCCTTACCAGTAATAAGAACCCCTTTTTGATACTTCATACCTTGCAATAATGCTTCGCTTTCAGGGTGTAAATCATCTACTGTAACTGAAATATCTAGCTGTTTTAACATTTTCTTTTGAAGTTGTGTTATCATATCTCCGATTAATGTACCTTCTTTATAGGATTTAGTCACTTTTAATTCCCCTAAACCTGGTACTTGTATTGGTTTTTGAAATCCATGTGCCTGTGAAGAATCTATTTTAGCTACACATATATTTCTAACTCCTTCAATAGCTTTTTCTACCATTTTCATTTGCATTGATTAATCACCTTCCCTAATTTTTTTATAAACAAAAAGAGAACAACTTTAATCGTCATCCTCTTTATTTGTTAAACCTATTTTAAACTGCATTGCTGTATTATAAACACCATTAGTACATACCGGAGATGGTATTACTATTTTTTTAAATCCACTATCAAGCATAGCTTTTTTTACTAGCTTTCTGTTCTTTTCTACATTCCCTTTAGTATAAAGATTAATTAATACAGTATATTTAGTACTAAATTCCTTCATATCTCCATATCCTAATGGATTTTCTATATAGTTATAAACTATACATTCAGTTTCATCTTTTTTTCTCTTTAAATAATGTTTAGGTAGCTTTATATCCTTTAAAGCCTCTTCTATTTTTTCATTAATTGTCATATATAACACCTACCCATTCCAACATTCTTTTATCTGTTCCTTAACTTTATTTCTAAGTTTTCTTTTAATTTCTTTTTCCATAGACTGAACTTTTTCATCAAACCACATTAAATGATTTGATATATGAATTTGTCCTTTAAAATTCCATCCATAATCATCAAATCCATAGTTTTGATAATATAGTTCCTTCCATTCTTCGAAATTATCTCCCTTTAAACCAACATCAACATAACAACTGTTTCCATATATTCTTGGATCACATGCTTTTATATGTTCTGCTTTAACAGAAAACTTACCCGCTTCATCTTGTATTCCTTGTTCCATATCTTTAGCAACTTCAACTACTGCTTCTTTAACTTCTATATTAGAGAGTTTATTAAGTTTCTTTAATAAGTTATCAATTCCTTTAATCTGAATACTCATTAATGTCTAACCCCCTATACTCACCTTTAATAACTATAAATATTCCTTTTTCTTGTACATCTTCAACTGATTTTATATCGAAAATCTTGTTTTTATATACAATTCTATCACTTTTCCTTATAGTTATGTCTTTACGAGCTCTAATAGTAAAAGTTTTTATTATAATATCCCCTTCACCTTGTAACATTGCTTCTTCATCATCTTTATTTGTTTTCACTCTTGCCTTAGTTTTTAATAATGTTTGCCAGTTACTATAAGTCGGAATATTATCCTCATCATCTTCTATATCTGCTCTTTGAATTTCTATAGGCGCTCTAAACTCATGTGCCTGAATTTTAAAGTTATCAACTCTTGGCATTATTCAAGCACCTCCTATATTCAAGTTCTAATTGTGTATAAAGGCTTGTAAGAGCCTTATTTTCTGTACTTTTTTCATTGAATAAGTCAGTTATAAGAACTCTTTGCACCATTTTATACAATTCACTTAATTCTTCTGAATCACTAAGAGTTATGTTTTGTTCAAAATTCTTTGGAACTCCAGTAGCTGTCTTAATTATAATTTGACTTGTTGCTATTAAACTTAATAGAAGATTATCATCTTCTTCATAGTCACTATCAATTCTAAGCCACTCTTTAGTTTCTTCTAAGGTAATCATAAAAAATCACCTCTACTCTTTATCCGATTCTTCTAACAAAGCTATTAAATCAGCCTTTTTCATTGTATTTGTATAATTTATCCCCTTATTATCCAGCTTTTCTTTAAGTTGAGCTTCTGTATAGCTTGAATAATCAATACTATCATTAGCTTCAGTATTACTCTGTTGTTTTACTAATTCTTCTTCATCTTCTTGTACAGCATTAGCACTTCTTAAAGAATAGCTTGTAAGGGTGTTACTAGGGAGTAACAGTTGCAAGTCTGAATGCTGATCTTAATCTAAATTGAATATCATACCATGCTGTTAATGCAAATGTATTTATTCCTGTCTTAATATTCTTGTCTCTATCAGTAATAGTATTTGGATAATAGTTAATTTGCAAATATGATAAATCTCCAACTATCGGAATAACTGCTGCATCAATGAATATTACTGGTTTTCCTAAAATCTGCTCTGGTTGTACAGTATAAAAACTTGCATTTCCATTTGCTAAGGCTTCGATTATATCGAGATAATCAGCATAACTCATTATTACTCTTGCATTTTCTCTATAATTTTCATGCAAATCTGCAATTGCTTTCTTTATTGCTAAAAATTTTGATGTCCCTGTTACTTGTTTTATTAAATAATCTGTACCAGCTGAGTCTTTAGCATAGAAAGACATATGTGCTGTTTTAGAATCATAATATGAATCTGTTGTTTGAGCAAACATCATTTTTCTTTCCTTGCTTTGTACTCCTGAATCTAATCCTCTATCTACTTCATTTACTAAATTAACTTCTGAACCTAAAAGCATAGTATCTGTTACATCACAAAATACCTTACTTTCATGTCTACCAAATGATACTTTAGAACCTGTTGCTTTAATTTCTTTTGCAGTTTCTCCATCTTCAATATAGTCATCATCATCACAACTAAAAGTAAGCTTAGGAATTTCTAGATTTGATTCATTTGAAATCACAACATAATCTCTTAATTTATTTTTAATTGCTGGTTCTGTAATAACTTCATTTGAAGTTGTTTTTGGTAATAAGTCATTTCCACCAGTTGTTGTATCTGCCTTTAATGCATTAACTATATAACTACCACCTATATTTTTTACTGCATTCTCTGGAATACCTTTATTCTGCATTACTGACTTAATTATTGCAGCTTTATTTGCTATTATTTTTTCATTTTCTGTTTGAGCTGTTGGAGTTTTCTTATTTTGCTCTGCTAATTTTGCACTTGCTTCAGCATCTAATTTATCAAGCTGTTCTTTTAGTCCTGCCTCTCTTTCTTCAAGATCTTCTACTAATTTCTTTTGTTCTGCTCTTTGCTCTACTGTTGTTTTCGCTTCTGCATACATACTGTTTAATTTATCAGCAGCTGCTTTTAAATCTGCTTGTACTCCATTTAGCATTTGTTGTAATTGAAATCTGTTCATTTTATCTACCTCTTTTCGTTTTAATATTTTTATAAATCCCAAGTCTTAGACTTGTTTTTTATTCTTTCTAACATTATTTTTGTATCTTCATCCATTACTGGAAGAGTATTTTGATTTTTAGGATTAAAAAAAGACTTATTTTTAAGTCCTGTTGGTGCATTTTTATATTTATTATAATAATTACTTGCACATGCTACTGCTTCAATTCCCTCTTCTACTTCAAAATTGAAGTACTCTGTTACTGTTTCACCAGTAAACCATGTTTCAACATTTACTAAATCTTCTATAGTTTGTCTTTCTATGCCTTCTTTTACATTATCCATGTAAATAGCCATAATAGAATCCTGACATACATCTAATACGCCAGCTTCATGTCGCAAATCATCAGCATTCATGTTTGCCCATAAGCATATTGAAGGCTTATGAATCATAAATTGTGCATTAGTAGGAATAATTATCTTATCTCCACTGCAAGCAATCACTGAAGCTATTGAAGCAGCAATTCCATCAACTCGTACAGTTTTATTTCCTGCATGTCTTTTTAATTGATTGTATATTGCTAAACCTCCATGAACTGAACCACCACCACTATTTATAAATATATCAACATCATTAAAGTTATCTAAATCCTTTAAAAAATCTGCTATATCTTGTGGACATGTATCATCATTGCTCCATTTATACCATTCATCTTTAACTATATCTCCATAAAGATATAATTCTGCTTTTTCTGTAGTCTCATTTTTAATTTCCATGTATCCAACATCTTTTATGCAATTTGCTTTTGGATCAAACTGAGTACACTGCATTTTTTTTTCTGCCATAGCTCTCACCCCCTTTCAATGTTGATTTATTAAATTGTTGTATCATCTTCACTAATATCATCTACTTTAGGCACAAAAATAGGATTATCTTTTAATTGTTCTAAAAGTTCATTAGCCTCTTCTATTACTTGTGGCCCTTCTCCATTCTTTGTGCTTCCATCTTCATATTTAACTTTTATTACAGCTTTTGTTTTAGCTGACTTTGAAAAAATATATCGTATTTCTGCACTTGCTATTTTTGATTCTTCCATCTTGATTCTCCTTTCTTTAAATAACCTAATTTGCTATCAATTTAGTATTAGTCTGTTGAATAAATGATTTTATCTTGTCATAATCCCATCCACAATCGACCAATCCACTTACTAACATTTCCATAGACTTTACTGCTTTTAATTCTTCTTCATTCAAATAATCTTTTATATTATCTTTTTTACCTATTCCATACTGTTCTCTAAGTTGTTTTGCACTTTTATCAAATAATGCTTTATAGATGCAATTTGTATAAGTAGAATAAGCATGACCATGCATTCTTTCATTCTCTGTAGATAGTTGTAATGCTTTTGTTAATGCTTGCCTTACTGCTATTCCTTTTTCTCTTTCGATACATTTACTACTTAAAGCTTTTTCCATTGCATTAAATTGTTTTATATAATCAAGCTTAAATTTCATAGCCTTTGTACCAGTATATCCCATAATTAAAAGTGTAAATCCATCTCTATTCATAACATATTGTCTTTGATTTCTGTTAAGCGAATCTTTATAGGTATCTTCATAAAAAAGAGTTGAGCTCAAATTTGAGCCTATCTCATTTTTTATATTTTCAATATCACGAATAACATTTTTATGTTCTTTACCAAATGTTTCTGCAACATCTAGGCTTGTACAAACTGTAACCTCTTCTTTATTAATTTTCTTAATTTCTACTAACATATTATCAATCCTTCCTTTTGATTTATTTAAATTAGTATAAAAAATAAGCCTTATCTCTAAGACTTTAAAATTGGATTAGGCTTCAAATTTTTTATTTGTTTTAAGCATGATTTTAATATTTTCTCTTTAGTTCTAGGATTTTTACATTTCCGTCCCCACTTTGCAAAATTCAATACGTTGTCTATATCTGGGTACAAATAACTTAAATCTATTGTAATTGTGCATCCCTCCATATTAACCTCCTCAATACTGCTTTTCATAAACTGATATTTTGAGTACTCCACCAGTATCAATAATTTCACTTTTTGCAAAAGCACTTTCTACTTTACTTACTATCCTATCTTTAGTAATTTCTAATTTTGACATTTTCTTATTCTCTCGCTTTACCATACTATCACCTCTTATATCTTATTGTTTTTATTAGCTTCTATAAATTCATCATATCTATCAGCTGGCCATAAATCCCTTGATAAATAAAATGTATCTCCTGTTCCATCTGTTATTCTTGGTCTATCCTCTAATTCTCTTATATCATTTCTACAAAAAGCACCACACCTAAGCATCTGTTGATAAAAGTTTCCTCTTTTCTCCATTGTAGCTCTAGCAAAACCATTCATAGAAAGCTTAACTTCCATATCTTTTAGATATAGTTCATTCTCATCAAGCAATTTTTTAGTTAATTCCTGTTCATAAAGCCTTATTACTGGCAATATTGTATCTTTCAAATAAATCAAATCTTCTGTATCACTTATTGAAGATTTATTTGAGCTTGAACCTTTAGTTAATTTACCAGGCATATTATAAACTCTCTCTACTCTTTCAACTGTTATGCCTTCAATTGATAAAATGTTAGGATCTACATAAGTTATGTTTTTCAGTTCTTGAAATTCCTTACCTGCATCTACATATATTGCACCATTCTTTTTCATATTTTGAAGCATTTCATTGTAAGTATCTAAATCTTCTTGGCTCAATTTAGACTGCAATTTAATAACTAAATTAGATTTTAGAGAATTTTTCATTTGATTTAAGCTAAATTCTTTTACTTCCATATCATAATCTATTGTATTTCTTAAAACACCCAAAGGGTTGATAGGTGTATATCCATCATTAGTCATATAGCTTACTTGCAATATATGTGAATTATGAATATATTTCTTTCCTTCAGTATCTCTTACTTCGTAATATAAATCATTCGTATCTCTTTCTACAACTGGAGTTACTAATTCGCTGTTTAAAATCCACAAATACTTAATACTTCCTGCATATCCATATTCTTTTATTGCATATCCTGCACCCTTTGTACATCTATTAACTTCTAACGTCTTAATAAAATTAAACATTGTCATTCTTGGATTAGGCCCAAATTTAAAAAGTTCAGCTAAATTATGTTCACTAGGTTTAAGTTTTTTTCCATCTTGATATACTCCAACTGGAGCACTTGCAATAGCATTACTTAACATACTTACTGCACTAAATATTGTCTCATTTGTTGCTAAATCTCGATTAAAAAAACTAAAAAAACTACTATTATCTCTTATAATCTTTGTTTTATAAGGTACTTTGAATAGGTCTCTTATTTTACTTATTAATCCCAATTTTTCACTCCCTTTCTAGCAACTTGGAGAATAAAACAATCCCCCATTTCTATATACATTTAATATCTTCGTAGCTCTAGTATGAGCATTAATAATAGCAGCACATGGATCTATTTTTTCACTAGATTTCTTTTTGTCTAGCATTATATATTCTTGTTTATGTTGAGTCGCAACTGCATTTCCTATAGCCCAATCAAGTAGTCCATCCTTAAAATGTTTCATGTCTCCACTATAGACCTTATCTCTAAAATCTTTTGTAGGTTCATTTAGTGTATATGGTCCTTGCCTTATTTCAACACACACATAGCCTTCAAATTCAAGTTCTTGCACAAATTGACTTGCATTATATGGATCATAACAAACCTCTAAAAACTTTATATTATACATTTCTTCTAAATCTTTAATTTTATCTCTAATATATGAATAATCAATTACTGCTCCAGGAATTATTGTCAGGTCTCCTTCTTCTTTCCATAAGTCAAATCTATATTTGCTTTCTCTCATTCTTTTTTCATAACTTTCTTCTGGCATAAAAGAATGCTGTCCTACATAATAAATTCCATCTTTACAAAATTCATAACCTATTGAAGTTAAATCCAATTTTGTAGATAAGTCAATTCCTAATGCTGCATTTTCACCTATAAAATCATTTAATGTTAAATCAGTTAAAGCTTCATTCCATTTCTTCATATCCATGTAGCCATCTTCTTTCATATCAACCCAACGATTCATATTTTTAGTCAAGAATCCTCTCATTTTTTCAGGCGCTGAAAGAGCTGCTTTAAGTTCTCCTCTTAAGTAGTTCATTCCCCCTTCATAAGTTGCTACTATTGGATTGGCTTTTATCCAGTTACTTTCATCTTTAACATCATCATCTTTTTCTAACTCACAAATAATAATGCAGTATTCATCATTCTCTATATCCTTTAAATCCGGATTAAGAACTTTACTTACATATTGATATTCTTTATAACATGGTACTGATAAATCGAATCCAGCAGTAGTAATAACAATCATTAAAGGCTCTGCTCTAGCAACCATGCCACTATTAATTACATCATAAATTTCACTTGTTTTATGAGCATGATATTCATCAATTATTCCAACTGATGGATTAGTTCCATCACCTGTATTTCTTGCTTCTCTTGACAATGGTTTTATAAATGAACCATCTCTTAAAAAAGTTATCTTCCCATATGAATTTTTATATTTTTCTTTCATTCTTTTACTACTGCTAAGTTGATAGTCTACTTCTCTAAAACAAATATCAGATTGTGATTTATCCCATCCAGCGATATATATTTCCTGTTGTTCATCTTCTGAATTTGCTCCAATATAAGAACTTATAAGAGCCATAAACTGTGTTTTTACATTTTTTCTTCCTGTCTGTATATATACTTTTCTAATAATTCTTAATCTTTTTTCATTTTTGAAACATAAAACAAAAGCTGCTTCAAATAAATTGAAGTCAGCTAAATCAATACTTTGTCCATTCAATATTCCTGCTCTATGTTTAAATTGTTTGGCCCACACATAAAATTTAAGGAGTTCTATTTTATCAAAAATATATTTTTCTTTAAATTTAAAGTATCTTTTGCAAGCCCATATATGTTTTTTACAAGCGTTTATTTCCCCATTAATTATTTTGTTACAGTAATCATCAACTCTTTTTTCTAGTTCATCTGCTTTAATTATAAGTTTTTCTGCACTACTCATAACTAACCCCTCTTATCACTTGAAAAGTATATCAAATTCGTCTTGATCAGAACTATTGTTATCTGAATTAATTTGTTTTTTAGGTATGCTTCGTAGAGCCGAAGATACTGTCATTAAATTTTCTTTTTCAATATCTAACATCATTTTTCTCTTATTTTGAATCTGTTTATCTAATGCTACTATCTGTCCTTGATATTGACCTTTTAATTTAAAATAATCTAATGGTGTCATTGTACGTTCTTTGCTAGGAAGTTCATTTTGTCTTTCCCATTCTTCTTCTAAATCATCAAAATTTTTATAGAATGTTTCTCTCTTATTTTCAAAATCTTCACACTCAGCCTTTAGCATACAATATCTATTTAAAACACCTGCAAAAAGATCATCATTTTTATCAATTTTTTTAAATAATTTTATAATTCTAGAAAACTCTTTATGTGCTATTTCATTTTCTTTTGTACTTTTAAATTCTTTAATTTTTACTTGAGTTAAAAGTGCCTCTTCTTGGCTTTTTCTCTGCTTTAACTCACTCTTCGTTCTATGAGATTTTTTTTCATTTACTAGTTGTAAATAACTCTTTGGTGGTCTTCCCATTCCAAGGCACCCCCTTTTTTTATTGATTTTGGGAATTTTTTGCGAGGAAAGCTGGCTGCGAACTGTTAAAAAAACGTGTTTGAAAATTTTTTATAGGGGGGGATATCCATTTTTTAGCAATTTCCTATTTCCTATCCCTTATTTTATGACACGCTCCACACAAACTAATACAATTATTAGGATCAAGTCTTAAATCCCAAGCTTTTCTCAGTTTCTTAATGTGATGAACATCTGTAGCTTCTGTTATTTTCTTATTCTTTAAACAATCTTGGCATAAATAATCATCCCTAACTAATACATATTGTCTAAGTTCTTTCCATGCTTTAGTCCAATAGAATTGATTATATTTATTGTTTTTATTGTATCTATCATTAAAAGACTTTCTTCTTTCTTTTTCTTTTATTTCTGCTTCCTTTATGTGTTCATCACAATATCCTAATTGATTTCTTGTTAGATTGTAGCATCCTCTATGCTTACACTCCATTAACCTACGTTGTGCCATTTCAAATCATCCTCTTCAATATAAATAAAAAGAACCTAACACATTTGCTAGATTCTTTTATGAGTCGCTTTATATAAATTATATGAGAAGAGCTTGTTTCACCTAAGCTTTTTAATTTCAATATCATATTACTATATATATTTATTATTTTCCATAGCACTAATTATGCATTAATTATGCAAAATCTCTTAAGCTTTCTGGAAAGAATATTGTAATTAATTTATTCATTAATCTCTTTCTATTTCTTGTAATAGTGCTTTGGTCCTTCTTCATCTTTTCTGCTATCAGTTCATCACTAATCTTATCTCCATTATTTTCTAGATACTTAATCTTAATTATGTCATAATATTTGTCCTTTCTTATTTTATCTAATGCTGTTTCAATTCTATTTAAATCTCTTTGAGTTTCTAATTTTTCTAATAAATATTTTTCTTTCAATTGAATAAAACGATCTTCCGCTGTTATATTTCCGCTAGTAGATGAATATACAACTATTGACTTGCTTGATTGCGGTAGTCCATTTAATTCTATGTCTTTTATTGCTTCATCTTTTTGATCTACTGCATCTTTTAAATTTTCATAGTTATATAATAACAACTCTACTCTTTTATAGTAACTGCTATCCTTCTTCAACATATCTTTATTTTTTAATTCAATAACTACTTCTTCAGCTGTTTTCTTAATTATCTTATTTATCTTCTGCATATCTATTTCTTTTTTAAAATTATCCTTATTCATTCTGCAATATCCCTCCTGCCTTAAAATCTCCAAGCGATTGGAAATTCAATTGTTACTTTATTAATACACTAACTCTATATGAAGCCTTTTCTCTTCTTTTGTCCTTGTCATTTAATATTATATTTTTCTCAATTCTTCTAGCCAGTTTCTTCTTTATTCGTCTCTTATTAGTTCTTTTCATTATTGAACATAACCTTTTATTTTCATGTTCCCTTTTTACTACTCGTAATAAAGCTTTATTTAATTTTATAACTTTTATTCTCTTAGGTTTAATTGATGTATTTTCTTCTAATTTACTAATAACTCCTATAGCTTCATCTGTTGTTGTTTCAATTTCTTTAATCATTCTAGTTACTATACTTACTTCTTCATTTGCATTATCTTTAAATTGTCCTGGATCATAATCATTCTTTTGTTTATTAAATATACTTTTTAGCCTACTCTTTATAAAACCAAACATAATTATATCCTCCTGTATTAAATCTTACTCTTTTACCTCAATAGTAATTCCAGTCTCAGGTATCCAATTTCTTTCACTTATCAATTTATCCTTATGCTCTATGTTTATTTCTTCTAATAGTTTAGGTTCATCTAACGTTACAGCTCTTATATGACATCTCCATAAAATTAATATACATATTTGAATTACATCAAATGTCTCTCTAATTATTTCTTTTAAATTATGCAATGTCTTATCTTTCTCATAATCTTCAAGAGCCTTTATTACTTCTTTACTTTCTTCTACTAGTTTCTTTTGTATTTCATTTATGCTTAGTATTGTATTATCAATATTAAGTTTTTCATTTTTCTTTAGTATATGCATTAATAATTTCAATTTTCGCCCTCCTTAGTTTTAAATAGCCAATTATAATAGTCTTCACATGTTTGTAATTTATTATTGGTATATCTATTTTTCAATTTTTGATGTATTATAAAATAAAAAAAATATCACATAATTCATTTACTTTTTTAAATAATGTGATATTCTAAATTTACTATTAAATTTTAAAATATGATTAAGTAGCTCTACAAAATTGTGATTTACCTACTCTTTTACTATTGAGATAGTTTATCTAATTTATCCTGTAAATCATTTTTCAAATATTCTAAATTCACAGTCTTTATTTTTGAATCCTCTTTAATTTCCCCAATATAATTTTCTAATTGTTTTTTAAAATTTTCTATATTTGTTTTATCATCCATATAAAATTCATTTAAATTTTGAAAATCATATACTGTACGTATAGATTTTCTTAAATTTAATATTTGATTACAAGATGCTTTTTTTAATGCTTTCATCAATCTATCCACATCAATTAACTTAAAGAAACTATTATTTGATAGAAACTTATTTTTATTCTCATATGTATATTCATATAACAAATTATCCCAATTGTTTTTATCATCAAATATTTTATTAATGTCATTTATTTTAACCGATATCTTATATTGACTATAATACTCTTTCAATTCATGAATTGCATCTGTATATTGCCTAATATCACTTTCTTCTTCAAATTCAGCATAGTTAAATCCAAATGTATCTATATCACTAGCTTTTTCATTTTTTATTCTAATATTATTTTTCATAACCTTAATTATGTGTGAAATATCTTTTTTCTGAATACCAATTCTATTAAATTCAATATTAAGATACAAAATCTTTGAATATAAACTAATACTATATTTACATGGCTCATTTTCAAGACTTTTATTTACCTCATTAATAAAATACAATACTTTTTTATCATCATCAATTAGCCACCATACATTCATTAACTTATATAATGGATCATTAATATCTTTTCCCTCACTCCTTTCTATCTCACAATATCTTTCAACAACTTGTTTTGCTTTATCTTTATCAAAATTTTTTCCTAATATAAAATCATAAACAAATTTAAATCCTAATATAGATCCTATAAAACCATTTTTATATCTACAAGAATTTACATATGCAATTTCATTTTCACTATTCCAATCTGCTAACTTACCAATCTTGTATAGTATTGAAATCTCTATTATATACATTAGAACTTTACTTAAAATCTCACTATTATCGTTAATAAAACATAAACTTATCTCATTGAACTTATTTAACGCAAAAATTAATATCCTTATATTGCTGCTATTATACTTTGAAAATTTCTCAATAATTGATTTTTTATTACTTAATACAATTTCATTTACCTTTTCATCGGATATGCAATCATTTATTACCGATTCTATTACTTGTCCAAGATCGCATTTATAATATACTGTTTCTCCAATTAATTTTTCTTTAATTTGTTTATATAATTTATCTTCTCCAAACAATAAATCAATTCTTTCATTCAATTCATTTATTGTTATCTTATTATCCTGTGGAATGCTGTTATCCAATAGAAAATTAAAACTTTCCTTATCATCTTTTACTGGAAACTTTATATTTTCATTTAAAGCTATTAATAGCTTTAATTCTCTGTCTGAAACAAGTTTAGTTCCTGCAATTTCTTTTTCATTTGATACCAATATTACTTTTATATTATTATGTTCAACAAAGTTATTTATATATCCTAAAACTTCATTAATATTTATATCACATCTTTCAAGATCATCAAAAATAATTACGCTGTTATCAAATGAAACCAACTCATTAAAATCAATAATACTATCTGGCAATGAAATGCCCTTAAAACTTAATACACCACTTAAAATATTTTTTCCAAAGCTTGAAATTATTTTATAAGCATTACTTTCTTTTACTTTTTTTAAAGGAAGTATCTCTAAGCATAACTTTTTATTTATTTCTTCTTTACTCGTAACTCCATACAACGAAAGATAAATTACTTTCTTACCTTTATTATTACTCTGTAGTTTCGGTATTAACTTATTTTTAATAAAATAAGTTTTTCCACTTCCCCAACCACCATCAATTTGAATAGCATAATTATATGCTTTACCTTCCATATATTTATCTACAAATTCAATTATTTCTTCATCATTCATATAATTAATATCTTGATTTTTCACCCAAATATCTCCTTACTTTTAAATTGCAATTTATCTTTGAGCTAATTATATCATATTTGATAAATACCACACTATTCAGTTTTCAAAGAACATATTTTTACTCTATATTAAAATTGTAGTTTTAAATATTATTATCATCTATTTCTAATATTCATTTAAGAACTGTTATTTGTCCAAAAACACTATCAAAGGCATTATCTTTATTATTGAGCATATCAATTCTTTCATTTAACACCTTTTTAATTTCTTCTTCACTTCTAAAAATTGCTTTCCTTTCTGCATCCGTTTGAAGAATTGTGTATTAATACTCCTCTATTTCTTTTACTATATCTTCATTCGATATTAATTCATCATA
>ERZ810019.156-NODE-156-length-18672-cov-7.89536_pt1 | contig 18672 bp, 15 predicted proteins | sample MGYA00520494_ERZ810019 | MGnify/ENA primary metagenome ERZ810019 (study PRJEB31588, sample SAMN03398862) | human gut metagenome | study: EMG produced TPA metagenomics assembly of the PRJNA231909 data set (A prospective, longitudinal analysis of the... | reverse complement strand
TTTATCTATAACCATTGTTAAAGTATGCTGAGTATTATCCAAATTGCTCAAGTTTATCGTTGTATCAAAGTAGGCATCAGAATCCCTAAATAAATCAATATAAAATCTATATTTTTCATCCAACTCACATAATAATTTGCCGCCATCTCGACTCAATAAATTCATCATAGCTAAATGTTTTCCTTTAAATTTAAATACAACAATATTATCTACATTATAACTTACAGCACCATACTTAAATTTATCATTTAAATTGTATGTTTCTTCAGACCAGCTTCCATAATACTCTATTTGTTTATCATCATGCTCTATCAATATCGGATTCATAAATTTATATTTACTTATAACTCTACAATCAATTTTTATTTTTATTTCTTTAAAATCAATATTCCCAAGTTCTTCTTTTATTATTTGATAATACAATTCATGCCCATTGTCATTAGGGTGAATACTATCTATAGATATCTTTGTCCATGTAGTTTCACGATTTCCAATCTTTCTCCAAACTACATCTTGAACGTCAATAATTGGAATATTATAAAAATATGCGATTTTTTTATGTATTGATGTACATGCATCACACATTCCTGTAGGCATATCTATTATTACTATTTTATCTGTATATTTTGAGCACTCTCTTATTAATCCTTCAAAATATATTGTTATATCCATCGACTTATAGTTTCTATCATTGACTGCAAATTCAACAAATATAATATCAGGTTTAAAATTGCCTAAATCTCTTTTTAATCTAAAAAGAGCAAAATTAGACGCTGTACCTCCAGCACCTAAATTCAATAAATTTAATTTCCTATACTTATCTTTTAAATATTGTTCTAATTTATATACATAAGACTTTTCATAACTGGTCGCCCCTGCACCTTCTGTTATTGAACCACCTATTATTGCTATATTCATCACTTTTCTCCTAATTTCTTAATCAAGCAAATTCCAAGACATAGGTGTACCCTTCTTAATATCTATCTTCGCCGTTTTACCTAATATATCTTTAATATATTTTGTTTCAAGTCCAAATCCTGGTCTTATACTTTTAACATTCTTTTCTGTAAATATTTCTCCTTGTTTCATATCTTGAACTATGAATAGACTTCTAGAATGTTCTCTTGAATTAGTTTGTTTTTGTGATAAATCATAAGTAACTTTTCCAAGAGCCTTTTCGATAATTCTTATATTATCAACCATTTCTTTAAACTCTTCAGGTTCCATTGAAAATTTGCTATCTGCTCCCCCCTCACTTCTTCTAAGAGTCATATGCTTTTCAATTATTTTAGCTCCAAGAGCAACTCCACCTACCGATACTGCATGACCCATGGTGTGATCTGAAAGACCTGCTATTACATTAAAAGTTTCTTTCATATTAGGTATAGTCTTTAGATTTGCTTCTTCAACTGGGGCTGGATAAGAAGATGTACATTTAAGTAATGCTACATTTTCATTACCCATTCTTTTACATGCATCTAAAGCATTCTGAATATCTCCCATTCTTGCTATACCAGTAGATATTATTATCGGCTTTCCTTTTGATGCTATATATTCAATAAATGGTATATCGTTGATTTCAAATGAAGCTATTTTATAAGCTGGAACCTCCATTTTTTCCAAAAAATCAATAGCTGTAAAATCAAATGGCGAAGAAAAGAAAACTAAACCTTCATCTTCTGCTATCTTCTTCAATTTAGGCTGCCATTCCCATGGAGTATATGCCGTTTGATATAATTTATGTAAAGTTGTACCATCCCAAATTGTTCCCTGCTTTATTTGAAAATACTCATTATCACAATCAATGGTTATTGTGTCTGGTGTATATGTTTGGAGCTTTATTGCATCTGCTCCTGCCCATGCTGCTTTTTTTATAATTTCAACTGCTCTATCGTAATCTTGAAGGTGATTAGCTGACATTTCTGCTATAATAAATGTTCTTTCATCTTCACCTAATTTAAAATTTCCTATATTAAATGCTTTATTCATAAGCCACCTCATATTGTTTTATTCTATTTCATTATCTTTATTTTAATATCTTTCTTTAAAAATAGCCAGTTATTTAAATAATAAAAGCCAGGAAAACTCCTGACTTAATATAATCACTATTTTTCTATAATATTTTTTACTCTTTCAAAATCTTCTGGCATATCAACACTTAGGTTTATATTTCTATTTTCAAAATACTTTCCTTCACCTTTTACATATCCCACTTTAAATTCATCCTGATGATTATATATATAATATGTAACATGCTCTCTAAATGGCTGATATTCTTCTTTGCTAATATTTTCTTCATTACATATTAAATTATAGACTTTATCTAGAGCCTTTTTTGAAAACACCTCTGTATCAAAACCTCTTTGGAATGTTTCTGGAACATCGAGTCTTACATAATCGTAATCATACATTAAAAACTTAGTTATTACATTATCAACTATTACAGGATTTATAAGCGGACAATCCCCAGTTACTCTTATAATAATGTCCCCTTCATATTTATCAGCGACTTGTTTATATCTTTCAAGTACATTATCTTCCGAACCTCTAAATACTTCAAATCCAATACTTTCAGCATATTCTGCAAGCTTATCATTTATTTTTAAAGTTGATGTAGCTAATATTACCTCATCTACATATTTGCATTTTTTTAATGAATTTAATGTATAAAATATCATTGGCTGTCCATCTATTTCTTTCATAACTTTTCCAGGCAATCTTTCTGACCCCATTCTAGCTTGCACTATGCATACTACTCTCATATTCTTAATTCTCCTTTTTTGTTTATAGCAAATTTCTTTTACAATCATCTACTAATTTATGATCTTCATTGTATATAAACTGCATCATCAAATCTAAGCATTGTTTTAACATCAAAATTATTTTCAAATTTTATGCTTTTATCCTGTAACATATTTAACATTGCATTCCCATAATCAGCACCACATTCAAAACTTAAAGGAACTCCTCCTCCAAAACGTGGGTTTATTTCAAGAAGATAAATTTCGTTTTTATCTGTCTTAAAAAATTGAATTGTAAGAGGTCCTATTGCACCATTACCTTTTTCATCCTTTAACTTATTTAATGCTTCAATAACTTTTATTGTTTCATCAATAATTGATTGGTCTTTAACAGTTCTACTTTTGACAACTTCCCCACTTCTTACTTCCAATCTTATTCTAGGTATTATATATACAGGATCTCCATTAAAATCAACAAGAACATCAACAGTATATTCAGTTCCTTCTATATAATCTTGAATTATTCCATTTTTAATATATTCCTTAAAAAAGCACAATTCATTAACATTATTTATTCTAAAAGCATTACTACTTCCCATTCCATCTGCTGGTTTTATGAACAATGGAAATTTTGATTCTTCTTTATTATGTATTATATTTTCAATTTCATTCTTTGTATATACTCTTGGATTTTTAATATTTTCATGTTTAAAATACTCAGAAGTTTTATATTTATCCTTGCATACATCTACTACTCTCTCGCTGCTTAACATAAGTTCTGTATTTATATTTTGAAATTGCTGTCTATTTTTATTTAATATAGAAAATTCTCCTTCATAAAGAGGTATTAACAAATCTACATTTTCTTTTTTACATATTTTAAGCAACTCACTTATATAATTTTTTTCAACAGCATTTGGTACTTTATAGAATTTATCAACAAAATATCTACAAGGATTTAATTCCCCTGCATCAACACCTATTATTTTAAAATTTTTACTTAAATGTTTTATTAACTGAACTCTTTTTCCTATTGAAGTTATAAGCATAACTCTTTTATTTATTAATTTATCACTCATTTTTATATTCTCCTTATTAATTCTGAAACACTTAAGATATTAAATACAAAGCATTTTTATGGCTTAAAATATTTTTTTATTTGACTTGCTATAAAATGAAATTGAACTAATAAAAAATCCATAGTGGATTATCTGTGTTATAATTTGATTGCTAAATAAAATAAACACGGAGGATAATCACTATGGACCACCAAAATCATAACACAAATTCACATAAAAATAAACAGTAAAAGACTAAAGAACGCTTTAATATAGAGTTACGTCTTAACAATGGATTTTACCATATAAAATAGCTAAAGAGCTTAACCGCCAAATTAATACTATTCTCAATGAGATATATAGTGGAACTGCTACAGAAATTAAGCAAGTAAGTCTGTTAAAGTTTATCTTGTATATACTAGTGACAATGGTTCTGAATTTGCTGGCTTATCCACATTTTAAACTAATTTTGAAATTTGTCACGTTTCCTTTTTATTTATTTTAACTCTTGATTCGTATATTAATTATAAGACTTCCGATTAATATAAATTATTTTCTAGAAGTAGAGTATCATTTTAAATACTAATTAATTCCCACTTAATTACACTACCATTTTATTTCTTTATTTAATATTTTTGTAAATTTTTTTCCACCTTCAAAAGTTAAATGAGATACATCATAAAACATACTATCATCAAATAACTGCGATTCAAAATAATCTATATATTGGAACTTACATATTTTTTGTACTTCATGTATAATTTCAAAAAATTCTTCCTTTATTCTTTTCGAAAAATACTTACTATAATACTTAGATACCGGACAAACAACAACTATTGGTTTAATATTATTTTTATGTAGTAAATTTAAATATTCTTTAAATAACTCTTTATTTTCCTTTACTGTTAGTGGATAACTTTTATTGCAATCTAATTTTGCTTGCTTTTCTCCTACTAAATAAAAATTTTCTTTCTGTTCTGTTAAAGGAATTATCCTATTATCAATTATGTAATTGCCATCAACTGATAACTTTAATATTTTATCTGCAATTGCTTTATTAACTTCTATTCTTTCAGATTCTCCATCATTAAACTTAAAATTATGGCTTTTCTTTAATCTTTGATAATACAACTTCACATTATCTTTCATTGAAGATAGTGACAAATCATATTGAAAAGTATAATAACTGAGCCCAATTAACGCATATTTGAAATTTGTATTATACTTCTCAATCAAATACTTTGCAATATGGTAATCATAATATAAATCTTGACTATCAAAAGAAAAATTAATCCCTTTATACTTTAAAATTTCTCCATTTATTGCACTTACAAAATAAGATATTCCAGTTATTAGTGTTTCATAGCTACTTATATTGCCATTAAATAAGTTCATTGTATATTCAAAATGATTATATTTATTATTAATAAAATTCATATATTCAAATATTTTACATTTAGGTACATTGTACTCAATTAATTGTATAAATATATCATTATTAAATTGACTAGCTATAACAATATAATCATATTCAATATTTCTAATTTCACTTGGATTACAAACTGATTTATTATTAAATATTTTTCCCCACATTGATTTATTGTTATCTAAATAACACACTATATTAATATTTTCATTTAAACTTTTACTTAATTTTTCACTTGCACTGCCACACCCAAAAATTACAATATCATATATTTTAATCACCTTCTAACTATACAAGGTTAATATTTTCCTTAATTCTCTTTCAGTAACTTTAAAAGATTTTTTTCCACTATATATAGATTCTAAATTATATTTAGCATCTATATATTCTGGTCTAATCTCTAATGCTTTTTCGAAATACTTTTCAGCTGATTTTTTATTTTTTGAAATAATGCAGCATCCTAAATTATTATATGCCTCTGCTAATCTACTATCCATTTTTATTGCTTCTGTATAATTTTGTATTGATATATCAATATCATTTAACATATAATTGCATAATCCTAAATAAAAATAAATTAAAGCATTGTCTTTTTTATAAATATTTTGATCTAAAAGCTGCTTTGCTTTTTCATACTCTTTAATCTTTATATATATTTTCGAAAGTAGTAGTTTCTTTTCATACTCACTAAAAGTTGCTTCATTTACTATATTTACTATAGTATCCATTCCTAAATCTCTTATTATTTTAATTTCCTCATTCACTGTAGCATTATGCTTATTAGATAAGTTATTCCCATGACGTCTATATATATATAATGGCTCTTCTAAATATTTAAAGTTATATTTAAGTGCTAATTTAATTACATACTCATAATCTACAGTATATATTAATTCTTCACTCCATTTTATATTTTTTATACATTTTCTTCTCATCATCATACAAATTGGACCTTGAATTACTTGTCTGTAAATTATATTTGCTAGTAAATCTTCTCTCTTCTCATATACTCCTTCACTTTTTAATATATTTAAATAATTTAGATTTTCGTCTACCACTTTTAAATCATTATAAACTATATCTATATTATCATTTTCTAATAAAACCTTTAATTGTTTTTCTATTTTATCTGGTGCATATAAATCATCAGCATCTAAAAATGCTAAATATTCTCCTTTTGATGCTTCAATTCCTAAATTTCTTGCTGAACCTTCTCCTTTATTCTCTTGATATACATACACTACATCTTTATATTTTTCAACAATTTTTCTGGTATTATCAGTAGATCCATCATCTGCAACAACTAGTTCAATATCTTTATATGTTTGATTAAGAACACTTTCTAAAGCTTCTTGAATATATTTTTCTCCATTATAAACTACTATTATTACACTTACCAATATAAATTTCCTCCTAAATTCTCTTTAAATTAAGAACTAAATATTGAATAAATTTCCCACTTCTTTCTTCTGTGAAATACCATCTTATATCATATCCTTTATTAAGAGCAATTTCTTTATATGTTTCTAACATTTTCTCAATAGTAATATTCTTTGGTGAATTTGTCCTATAAAATAGTTTTCTCGCTAACAAATGTTCATTACTACAAAGATAATCGAATTCTATTCCCCTATCCTCCAAACTTGGAATTATATCCAATACCACAATACATTCATCTTTCATTATCTGAAATGACTCCATAAACATATCAAAATGTTCACAATGTTCTCCAAATACGCTCATAGGATTATCTATTAAAATCATATTAAATTTCTTCATTGTTTGAGTTATTTCTTTAAACGAATCTGTTATTTTTATTGTTGCTCTTGGTAGGTTTTTTCTCAATTGTTCTTCAAAAGACTTTTCAATTTCCCAAACTTCTAATTGTTTGACTTTATCTTTATAGAAACGTTCCATTCCATTTCCACTACCACCAAAGGTTTGTAATGCATTAACCTTTTTTAAATCAATACCTTTTTTTTCAATTTTACTAAATACAATTTCGATAGTTGAAGGATATACTTCATAATTGAATATATTCATTTCATTAAGTTGTGCTTTTATTTCATTATCATATTGACTAGCAATTATTATCTTACTACTAAATTTATGTAATGTATTAGGATTAATTACTTGTATTCCTTCAATTTTATTTTCCCATTTAGTAGAATCATTATCTGCAAAGGCTATTATATTATATGTTTCTTTTAACTTATTTAATGCATAGATTCCTCTTGTTGAAGCTCCAAATATAATAACTTTCTCCATAACAAAGTATCACCTCTCATTTTTAATATATTATTTCTTGTAATATACTTCATTAAAAATTTCAACTAATTTTTTAGTTAATTCTTTCCTTTCATATTTTTCAATATTTTTAGCACCCACTTTTATTTTATTTCCTTTAAGCCAGCTATTATAATAATTAAGTATTATTTTTTCTATTGTTTCAATATCACTATATTCAGCATTTATACCACACTCTGTTTCATGTAATAACTTTTCAACTAAGCTTCCTTTAGGTGAAATAGATAGCACAGGTTTTCTTAAGCGCAGGTATTCAAATACCTTTCCAGTATATACTTGTTTTGAGCTTTCTTCCTCTCCACAAATTAATAATAATATATCTGCATTGTTAGATTTTATTAATGACTCTTCATGAGATAAATATCCATTTATCGTTATAATATATGAATATTTTCCCATTATTTCTTTAAATTTATTTATTATATTGTAATCATTATTACCATTTAAAATAATTTCAATTTTCTTCTCATCTATAATATCATTTTCTACTAATTTTTTAATTACTCTAGCAACAGTATATGGATTTATTTTCAAGTAAAAAGATCCATTATGAACTATTGTGAATTTATTATTTTGTTTTTTAGATTTTATGTTTTTAAAATCTTCTTCATCATAGCCATTAGTAATTGTTATCACTTTATTTTTTTCAATTTTATATGTACTAATATAGTTTTCTGTTATAACTGGTGTTACCATAATCAATCTATCACAATTAAATACTATATTTTTTTCCATGTTTTTTTCAAGTTTATATCTTAATGAATCTTTATTATAATCAATATATGGATTGTCAACCCATTGATCTCTAAAATCAGCAATCCATGGTATACTATATTCTTTCTTTATATACTCCCCGATTATATGTGCAGAATATGGTGATGAAGTAGTATATACAACATCTATTTCAGTAAAATCAATTTTATCATTTATTTCTTTAATCACATTATTTGCCCATATAACATTTCCATCTGGTAATAAAACCATATCCCTCAATTCACTAATTTTTTTTTCTATTTCTTCTTCATATAATTTTTTTAAACTTTCATCAGAAATCGAATTTATAGATGCTTCTACATAACCTTTTATTTGTCCTTTCATTACATCTGTAACATCTTTTAAGACTATATCATCTACTCTTATTATCTTTATATCTTTAGGAAGTTCATCTTCTAATGATTTATCTAATATTGAAAACTTAGTTTTCCCAACAGTAACAACTATTGGCTCCCAGTCAAAATCTCTTAAATATTTTATAAACTTTAAAGTTCTTTGAACTCCAGACCATCCTAACGGTGGAAAATAATATGCTATTATTAATACTTTTTTCATAATATATTTACTCCATTTCATTAAAATATAATTTAAACCATTCTGGTATATTATTTTCCCATGAGGATAACTTGTATACTTTTTTTCTATTTACAATACATTTATTTTTTTCTAATTTCAAATTTTTAATTATATTAACTATTTCAAAATTTATATGTTGAATTGAATCAATACTTTTAAAATAAATATTATTATCTCTTAGTTCTTCATAAGGTAACCATCCTCCTGTTATTACAACATTTCCAGCATAAAGATTCTCTAACATTGTAGCACTTAATGAATCTGTAGTTTGTACTTGTATCATTATATCAGTTACCTTTATAAGATTAGCCATTTCAGAAAAATCCATAAAATCTATTAATATTGTATAACTAATATTTATTTCTTTCAGTAATTTCTTAACTTTTAACATATAATCTATATTTGAATTTCCGTATGTCATTGGTACAATTAAATGTATTTTATTTTTTATTTCATTATTGAGCTTTGCAAATTCTTCAAAAATTTGCATATGATTCTGTTCCTCATTTGCATTATATCCGCACATAATAATAATTTTTTCTATTGGTAAATTCATCACCAATTTTATACTATTTTTATCAATTTTATTTTGATCTATATATTCTAAGTTTGTCAATCCAAACCTAGTTATCTTACATTTCTTTTTCGATGCTACACCTATTATATTACACCATTGATCTAACATTGAATTATTGTCAAATGTTATTATGTCTGCACTATCAAGAAATGCTTTCATATCAATTATATCGTTTATAGATTGTCTATAAAAATCACTTCCCCAATAAGTTATAACTAATCTTTCACAATTATGTCTAATGCTATTGGCTATCTCGATATAATTTTTCTCAAGATAATGAATATGAATACATTTATATTCATTAAACCTAATTATATTTTTAAATTGATCATAATTATTATAATAGTACACATTATTTATGCATTTATTATTTAATTTGCTTTTGTAGCCTTTATCTCTCGTCAAAATATCAAATCTAATATTATATTTATCAAATATTTTTTTTGTGTATTCTTCTATGTATATAGAATAAAAACTAATTACTAATAATATATCAGCATCTGTTTTTTTACATAGTTTACATTTTTCTATTTTCTCTATATAAAACGAATTAGATATGTTTCCATCAAAATATACTCTGATATCCTCAACACCTATTTTTTTTAACTGTTCTACTATTTGCAAATAATATGATGATGTAATTATAACTATCACTGAGCTTTTATTACGAATATAATTTGGATTTAAAACTTCTACACCTTTAATTCTCTTATTCCATTTGTTACTATCATTATCTAAGAAAGCTATAATTTTATATTTATCCTGTAAATTTTTTAATGCTTTTTCTCCTAATAATGATGCTCCAAATAAATATACCTCCATAAATCAACATTCCTCTCTATAGCACTTAGCTATATTCAAATTTTGTTAATATCCTCATTTGGTAATCTATACAACTCCTCTTTTCCATCATCATACAATATATGCTTTTTATTCGATGTTCTGATTATCTTATATGAGCGAAAAAATTTGCTAGGTATACGTTCTACCAGATCTTGGTTTTCCAAAAATGATTTTGAATATATTTTATCTCTCTGTATTTTTACTTCATTTACTGCTAATTCAACTACTTTATTATGTTTTAATAAACCTATAATTAACTCTCCAAATTTACTTTTATCAAACAATTCGGATATTCTAAATCCATTTAATTTATAATGATTTACAATAAGAGGTGTCTTAACAGTTTCTTCATACCAACTAAAAGTATGAGTATAAGATTTATGTTCTCCAAAATTTTGCCCATGATCGCTAGTAATTATTTTACACATTTCTTTAGGAAGCATAGTAAAATAAAACTCAAATTGTTTATCTAAATATCTTATACATTCTAAATATTGCTTTTTTGCCTCTTGAATTTTGACCTTGTTTAAATATAGACTTGAAGTATTAGCCATTACAATAGAATTTCTATGATAATTACATAAATAACTATAGTGTGTTTCATGTAAATGGATTATGTAAAATATTTTTTTGCCATTATCTAAAAATAGATATTTAAGCATTCTCCACAGTTGCTCTGTACTCGATTCAAATATATCATGCTCTACTCGTATGTTCTTTATATTTATATTATCATCTACAATTCGTGTAATAGTATCATTATATATTTTATAGTTTTCTTTAATTAATGTACAAAATAAATTGCTTTCTTTTAATCCAATGACATATTTTTTACTTTTATATCTTTTATCATCTAAAACTAATTTTCCAGTTAACATTGCATCTATGCAAGGCCTAGTATGTGTAGAATTTGCTATAGCATTAGTGTAGAATACAGATCTTTCACAAAATTCACTAATAAAGGGGGCATTTATTTTTTTATCAATAATATTATCAAATTCTGAATATCTCATTCCATCACAGATAATTACCAAAAAATTATTATTTTTATTATTTTTAATTTTCTTTTGAATTTGACACAATAAACTCTCTAATTCTGTTAAAAATTTTCTTAAATCTTTTTTATGATAATAATTTCTATACAAAAATATCTTTATATATTTCTTTGCATATACAAAATCTTTTACTCTTAAATATTCTTTGATTATATCTAATAACATTTCTTTCTTTACATATATATTTTTTTCTTTACAATATAATTTTCTTACCAAAAATAATCCAAGGCAATAGTTATAATAATGTGTTTTTGCAAATTTTTCATTTCCCCAGGCATACCATGGTTGTATTGGCATATTGCATTCATTTACTATATCATAAATGTCTAGATATTTATATTGTAACTTAACTATTTCATTTATTATTTCATTTTGATACGTTGGTGCAGAAACGACTATCAAATCGATCCTATATTCTTTCAACATTTCAGGTGACACTATTTTAATTTGATTCAGCCTTTCTCCATGCAACTGACTATTTTTATCAACTATGCAAATTATATTTTTAGTTTCATTTTTCACTAGATCCAATAATTCAATTGTATGTTCTCCTGCTCCCCATATAGCTATTCTTAAATTTTCATCTATACTATTCCATTTAATTTTTATATTATTTTTTACATACTTTTCATATAGTGTTGGTTCTTGTTCATCAAGATTTAGTTCATATTTTATAAGTATTTTTTCTAACAACAAATCTATATCTACCATATTCCCCCTCCTTAACTTTACGTACTAATATAAAACTTCATTTGCTACTATTTCTGTTTTTCTAATACATACGCTTTTGTTTTACCATTAGTATCCATATTTCCTTCATAATCTAATTCATATTCTTCTTTAATAAAAAAATCTCTATCTAAAATTCTTTTAATCAATTCTTCATGAAGAAACCAATAACTTGAATTTCCAGAAAACTCATTTTCAGAATACTCATTTATCATTACAACCTTACTTATTTTACAAATATTATCCAAAACTTTTCCAATTGTTTTTTTAGGTATTGCTGATAAAACTCTATTAACTATACACACATCAAATTTATCATACTCAAATTGCAAATCTTCAATTTCAGTGTTAATAAAAGTATATTCCGGAAAATTTTTTTTACATATTTTTAGTCCCTTATCCGCAATATCCTGTCCTATAACATTATGAACACCATATTTCTTATATATATGTAAAAACCTTCCCGAACCAATCCCTACTTCCAATAAATTTTGTGGTTTATAACTTTCCATAACCTTTCTAATTATTGTCAATTCATTAGTATATTTTTGATTATGTTCCATCAAATCCTCCACACGAGATTCCCAATAAAATTTTCTAAATGATTTATCATATTCTTCATCAATACTTGTTAAATATAACTCATAAAATATATAGCCATCTATAAAATTTTTATTTTCAGCCATCCCCATCCCAACTAATATATCTCTAATTTCAATAAAAGCTCTTTTTACTGTAGTTCCTATTATAACCACAACTGTTTCAATAGACTCATCATATAATTTTTTATAATTACAAATTGGTATATTACCAATATATTTTCCTTCTTTATCCTTGTCTGAGTCTACATAATACTTTATTTTAACTGGCAATACTTCATTTATGTATTTTCCCATATTACCTGCTCCCCATACTATTATCTCCTTACCTTTTAGTATTTTCATATTTTCTACCAATTTTGCGATATCAATAAATTGCATAATTCCTCCTCAATATAATAAAATGCCTAATAATTTATTTTTCATTAAACCTAATATTTTTAAGCATTATAAATTATCATTTAATCCATTGTTATTTTACCAATTAGCCTAATTCAGTATTATTTTACCCGAATTTCTTTTCTCAAAGAAAATTAATTCAATATTCTAATACTAATTATTTAGTTTAAATATATTATCACTTTAATTACTACTTAATTCCACACACTACAATAAACTTCCATTCCATTAATATATCATCACCTACAAATTCCATTTTATATGATTTTTGAATATCTTTTGAACATTCAAAATGCATTTTCCTAATTATATCTTGATTTCTATATGGTACTCCGGAATTATTTAGCCAGTTATTCATACTCATTCCCTTATTAATTATAGTTCGAGTTGTAATTTTTCTTAGCCCAGTATCATTCATCAAATTTATTAAATCATCGACTAAAAATGTATTTCTATCTTCTTTATATTTAAACATTTCCTTATAAAACTCTAAAGTTTCTTTATTAGGAGGAACACCTTCACAAATTATGAACTTTCCATCTTTTTTTAAAACTCTATATACTTCACTCATTGCTTTTTTTAAATTCTTTACATGATGAAAAGACATTCTTGCTGTGACTATATCAAATGTATCATTTCCAAATTCACTTAATTCTTCAACATTACCAACTAGTAAATTAAACTCATATTCATCATCTATCTTATTCATCATTTCTTTGCTTATATCAATTCCATAACATATAGCATTGTTAATTTTATTTTTAAAATATTTCAACACTTTCCCTGTTCCAACACCAATATCTAATATTTTAGGATTTGTGCAACTATTATTGCATAATTCAAACATAGCATCTAAAGTTTCTTCTTTATTAACCCATGATATATTATTATACATTTCAGAACGTACTGCCCAATCTGTTCTAGTTTTATATGCACCATAGAATTCATCATATGATTCCTTTAACTTATAATAATCATCAATAGAATTGATTTTAATCCATCCACTTTCAATAACTACTCCAAATATCTTGTTTCCTAAATTTATAATATTATTTATGAATTCACTTATTAATGCATTTTTATAATTTTTATTATATATACTAAAATACTTATAGTTATTTTTTATAATATCAATTCCATTTTTACTACATTTCATTATTCCTGTAAACTGACCATATGTTTCATTTTTATGGTTGGGATTTTTATTAATATTAATTATGTTATTATCAGGATCCAAGTAACTCATTTCCAAATTTTTAATATTTTCTTTTTTATAATTTTCTAAACTCACTGCAATTCCAAGTGAAATATCTTTCTTTGAATATATTATTCTTTCTAAGCATTCCTTATTAAAAGCCACATCCCCATAAATAATAATAACATCATCATCTAATTCTTTTTCAGCACAAAACAGACTATATAATATATTGTTTAATTCATAATCTTTGTTATAATAATATTTTACACCTGGAATATCTATTAATTCTTCTTTATACCCCTTAACAATTGAAATATCATCAATGCCACACATGTGCAATATATTTAATTGCATTTCGATAATTGTAGTATTATTAATTTCAATTAATGCTTTTGGAATATTACCAACAATTTCAGATACTTCATTTCGATTTCCTGCTGCTAAAATTATTGCTTTCATAAATAAAATTTCTCCTTAATCTTCTTCTAATTTTTGAATTAATACTTTAATAATTTCATTAGGATTTTTTGATCCATCATTTATAATTACAAGATCTGGTTGTTTCGGCTCTTCAAACTCACAATTTATTCCAAGGACATTATCTTCTTGTTTATTTATTGCTCTTGAATACAGTCCTTTTTGATCTCTTTCTATTAATATTTCAATTGGAACTTTCAAATATATTTCTTTATAATTTTTTATTTTTTTTCTATTCCATAACCTTATATTATCATACATAGCAACAGTACATATTATCACGTCAATTCCCTGTTCTGACAACATCAAACACAAGTTTGAATATTGAAATGCTAACTCATTTCTCTCTTTATTTGAATATCCATTACATTTAAATATGTTTCTTAATATATCACCATCCAATAAAACAATATTATTTCTATATTTTCTTAATTCTTCATATAGAAATTTCCCAATAGTAGTTTTACCAGCACCTGACAATCCAGTTATCCAATACACTGCTCCATTCATTTTTATATTTCTCCATTTTATATATTAAAAATTTCATTATTATTATCTATAATTCATTCTTTAACTTCTATAATTTCATCTTAGTGGAAATAAGTTTTCTTAGTTGTTCAACACTAAGCCACTCTACATTGCTTCCCGAATTATACTCAAATCCTTCTTCAACAAGCTTCCCACCTGGAGTCATATAATTCTGAGAATTCCACCAATCAAAATGTGGATAAATTATGTAATGTTTATCATATTCATACGTCATAAGTGAATCGTCCTTTGTTATCATAACCTCATCAATCTTTTCACCTTCACGTATTCCAATTTCCTTCATATCTCCATTTGGATTCATAGCTTGTGCTAAATCAATAATCTTAAATGAAGGAATCTTAGATATGTATGTTTCCCCTCCACGAGATTCTTTCAATGCCTTAAATACTAAATCTACTCCTTCATCTAATGTAATCCAAAATCTAGTCATTCTATAATCTGTTATTGGCAATACTTTTTCTCCACTTTCTAATAATTCTTTAAAAAATGGTATTACAGAGCCTCTACTGCCTGCAACATTTCCATATCTAACTACAGAAAATACAGTTCCATTTCCACCAGAGTATGCATTTCCTGCTATAAATAATTTATCTGAAACAAGCTTTGTTCCACCATATAAATTTATAGGATTTACAGCTTTATCTGTAGATAATGCCACAACTTTTTTAACACCGCAATCTATTGATGCATCTACTACATTCTGTGCTCCATGTATATTAGTTTTTATAGCTTCAAATGGATTATATTCACAAGCTGGCACTTGTTTCATAGCTGCTGCATGAATAACATAATCTATATCATTAAATGCTCTATATAATCTATCTTTATCCCTAACATCCCCAATAAAAAATCTAAGTTTTTTAAATTTATCTGGAAATTTCATTCTAAACTCTTTAGCCATTACATCTTGCTTAAATTCATCTCTTGAATATATTACTATTCTTTTAGGATTGAATTCTTTTAATATTCTTTCAGTAAATTTTTTACCAAAAGAACCAGTTCCACCAGTTATTAAAATTGCTTTATCATTAAGCACCTTATCCCTCTCCTATCATTCATGATGTAGTCTTAACTAATTTTATTAATTAGATATTGTTTCTTTAATTCCTTCATGAATATCTTCTAATATAGGTAATATTTCATAGTTAAATAAATCACCAACTAAAATATAATCTTCATTTTCTAATGCTTCTATAATTTCTTGTAATTGGTCATTTAAAGCTTCTACTCCAATTTCATTCTTTTGAACTTCTTTTGTTAAAGTTATCACTTGAACAACCCACTCTATTCCATCCACTATTTGCGGAATAATAGTAATAGCTTCTTGTTCTTTACCTTCCTGAATCATATTTGCTAAATTTACTATACCATCTTTCAAATTATTCATATAATCATTAGCAGTTTGTAATACTTCTATTTTTTCTTTATTCATCCTTCCCTCTCCTATATCATCTTAATTTGTTTAATGTAATTTCAATATTATCTTCAGCATACTTTAATTTTTCTATAAGTTCAGTATAAAATCTCTCATTTTCTTTATAAATATATAATTCATTTTTTTTATCACTAGTATCAATAGTTCTTTGAGACAAAATTTCATATATTATTGGATATATTAATGATTTAATCAATTCCATATTTTCATATTTCCTTTGTGCTTTATCATCTATCACATTAAGCTTATTCAATATCTCATTTACATAACTAGTATTCTTTAATTTTGAATATTTCTTTAATTTCTCTATTAAATATAATCCTTCTTTATATGATCTTATTATATCATTACAATCCTTTTTTGTTTTTTCCAATGCCTTTATAACATTTTTTTTAATATCAACATTATATTCTTTCTCTTCAAAAATATTAAAAGATTGTTCTTTATATTTTGTAATTGCTTCTTTAAGAGGCATTTCAATTGTTCCTTTTATCCTTGAGCCACCTTCTGTAGCATTTATAAATTTCCTGTCACTATTATCAGCAATAATTTCCTCTATTGTTTCTCTATACTTATTCAACGTTAAACTTGTTCTTACTTTTTTTCCATTAATATCATCAACATATATATCATCTTCTGCTTTTAATTTTTCAAACCAGTTAACATTGTCTCTATTATCTGCTATTTCAGCATGACTTTTTTCTCCTGTATATGCTAAATCTTGTCCTACAAATATTATTGGACTACATCCAAGCATAATCGCATAAGATAATAGTATATGTGCTACTGATCCACCAGTTAATAGCGGCTTCATTTCAACTCCAGATATTTTTGCTATTGCATTATTATATGTAAAAAATATTTTCTCTCCCTTATGATTTTTAACAACTTTAGAATTAGTTTCTTCAAAAAACAGCAATGGTACATTTGAATTTTCAAGATATCCTTCACATAACTTATAGCTCACTTCATTTGGATCTACAACGCCTAATAGATGTGGTTTTATATTCTTATCTATCAATGTTCGCAATGTTCTCCCACCAGTAAATATAATCATATCATTATTTATTTCTTTTAAACAATCTATATTTTTTTCCAAAGATGGTCCTGCTGAAACTATAACAGCTGGTTTATTCTTGTATTCATTCTCATATATATCAGCTGGAACTCCTTCCAACATATATTTAATATTTTCAAGAAGGCTTAAAAAACCACTCTCACTTGTATATATAGCTGTATTTAAATCTAATTTTAAATTATAAAATATTTTTTTTAATTCTAATAAAAATTCTTCCATTTCCAATTTATATATCTTATAATAATTTGAAAAATATATAAATTTTGAATGAAAAAGATTAAATTGATTTATTTTGCTTTTTACGATTTCTTTTACGTCTATACTCTCATCACAAAATATTTTTATTTTATCATCTTTATTCAAACATTTAAATTCATTTATATATTCTTTTAAATTTATATTTGGCTCAAAAACAATAATCTCATTGTTTTTGTATTTTTCTCTTAATACTTTTATATGCTCTCCTGTTCCAAATCCAAATACAATTATAATGCTTTTCTTTTCATCCACTTCAAATTCATCTAAATCCTTTAGAAATTTTTCAATTTCTAATTTCATATTATATTTACTTCCAATATATATCCATTTATTATCTTTATTTATTCTTAATATTTTGAAACCATCTTTTGTATCTTCAATTTTATATTCTAATCTTGTTGAAATCATAAATTCACCTCTTATATTTTTCGAGCATTTTACAGCCTTCTTTAATAAAAATAAAAAAGATATTCTCATCACTTAAAATGGACCCTATATAGTAGACATTAAATAAAAGAGTGTCTATTTATATAGAGTCTTTTTTGTACAATAAACTTATGAGGTGAATTCAGTAATGAGTAAAAAAACATTTT
>ERZ810019.147-NODE-147-length-19641-cov-19.864_pt1 | contig 19641 bp, 31 predicted proteins | sample MGYA00520494_ERZ810019 | MGnify/ENA primary metagenome ERZ810019 (study PRJEB31588, sample SAMN03398862) | human gut metagenome | study: EMG produced TPA metagenomics assembly of the PRJNA231909 data set (A prospective, longitudinal analysis of the... | reverse complement strand
CTAAATGATTGTCCAACTCTGCAGTAAGCATACTTTCAATAGTTCTACCTAGTAAGTCTTTAAGTGCATCTTGAATATCCTCAGCAGTATGAATGTCATATTCTTGAATTAATTGTGCTATGATATTCTTTTTCCCTTCATTTAATCTTTCTCTTCTTTTACCCATAAAAAACAGCCTCCTATGATATATTAATTTTATCATAGAAAGCTGTTGGATTTTGTAATTTACAGAGATTTCTTCGCAGACTCAATTTTTTGATTATCTAATCTTAAAAATCTTATCATGGAAAGCTATTTACAGAAAAATTTTCGCAGGCTCATCTATAAGTTGAAGAACTGTAGTACCAGTATCAATAGCAATCACATCATAATCTTCTATTACCTTTTACATTTAAATCTTCTAAAACGATAAACTTTGGTTTTCGGTTTATTATTTCAGTAGTTGTTTGATGTAAGTAATTATGACGAATATCTGTTAATCGGTGATTAAGTTTTAATAATTTCTTTTCAGCTTTTATAATGTTACTTGTTTTATAGTAACTATCTCCTTTCTTATTTATTAGATATTTTCTTGATATCTTACGTTGTAACCTACGCTTTTTCTTTTTTAATTTTCTTATTTTTTGAGTTTTATTTATATTTTTATAAGGAGTATCAATATCACTACATATTGCTAAATCCTTGATACCTAAATCTATTCCTACGCCATCATTAACTGGTGTTTCTGCATTATCAGCATATTCAATACCAACACTAATCCACCAGTTAATACCATCAAATGTTATTCTAGGGTTAATATATTTACTATCTATAGGTATTCTGTTTCTTTCAGCAAGTCTTATCCAGTTAAGTTTCTGTTTATTTTTCTTTCTGCTTAGTGTTATTTTTTCAAGTTTAACAGTTTTATCTGTAAATTGAATTTTATCAGTATCCATATAAAAACTTGGTTTAGATTTTCTTTTGCTTTTAAATTTAGGAAAGGCTGATTGACCTTTAAAAAATCTTTTATAAGCCAAACAAGCATCTTTTATTGCCTGTTTAGTTATATTATTGGTAAAGTTGTAGGAAAGAATTCAAAATCAACAGAAGAAATAAACTTCCCACAAAGTTTAACATTCTTAAGAGATACATCGGTGGCAATTTCAATAACTATGTTAGCATTATACTTATTGGTTGCTTGTGTAGCAGGTCCAGAATATGTAAGAGAACTTAGTGGTAGTGATAATATAGTAGTATTTTCATTAATTCAAGCGATAACATTTGCAGGAGGAGTTTATGTGATTCTCTCAGGTGTTAGATTAATTCTTGGTGAAATAGTACCAGCATTTAAAGGTATTGCAATGAAGTTAGTTCCAAATTCAAAACCAGCAATAGATTGTCCAATAGTTTTCCCATATGCACCAAATGCAGTATTAATAGGGTTCTTATGTAGTTTCTTAGGTGGAGTAGCTGGATTATTTATATTAATAGCATTAGGATTATCTGCTATATTACCAGGAGTTGTACCACATTTCTTCTGTGGAGCAACAGCAGGAGTATTTGGTAATGCAACAGGTGGAAAACGTGGAGCAATATTTGGATCATTTGTAAATGGATTATTTATAACATTTTTACCAGCATTTTTACTTCCAGTACTAGCAGGATTAGGATTTGGAGGAACAACATTCTCAGATGCAGACTTTGGAGTTATTGGATTTATTTTAGCAAAAATATTATCTATATTTGGATAATAATTAACTAGGGAAATTAAAGAATAAAAGAAAATTTAGATAAAATAAAAAGTAAAAAATAACTTGTTATACACTAAAAAATGGATAATAAGAAAGAAGGGAGGATTTAGTGAGAGTTTGGTAATTACAATACATCTCTCACTAAAGATAATTTATGAAATTATTTTTAGATACAGCTATAGTAGATGAAATAAAAAGAGCCAATAATATGGGGTTATTCAAGGAGTAACAACAAATCCGACGCTAATAGTAAAATCAGGACAAGTTTTTGAAAAAGTAATAACAGAGATAACAGAGATAGTTGATGGTCCAATAAGTGCAGAAGTAATGGGAACAACATCCGAAGAAATGTTTAAAGAGGGGATGGAGTTATGCAAGATACATAAGAATATAGTTATAAAAGTACCAATGACTGAGGAAGGATTAAAAGCAACAAAAGAGTTTAGTAAAAATGGTATAAAGGTAAATGTAACATTAATATTCTCAGCAGCACAAGCATTATTGGCTGCAAGAGCAGGGGCATCATTTGTAAGCCCATTCTTAGGAAGATTAGATGATATAGGAACTGATGGATTAAAGTTAATAGAAGAAATAGCAGGAATATTTAAAGCTCAAGGTATTGAAACAGAAATTATAGCTGCAAGTATTAGAAATCCGATTCATGTAACTAGGGCAGCTTTAGCAGGTGCTGATATTGCTACAATACCAATGCCTGTCTTACTACAAATGCTAAATCACCCATTGACCAATACTGGAATTGAAAAATTTACAGCAGATTGGAATAATACAAAGTAATTGGCAGGTAATGCCTGCAATAGAGCGACCTAATTGTAATGCAGATTTTTATTATTCAGGAGAAAAGAAAACAGAAGAAGACGTATATTGGATTGAGCCTGTGAAAATTTTCTATAAATAGCCTTCTAGGATAAGATTTTTAAGATTAGATAACTAAAAAATTATTTAAGTCATATTTTGAATATAATATCCATTTTTAACACATCAAGCACGTCCATGTATTAGGGCGTGTTTTTTGTTTTATAAATGACTAAATTAAACATCACCTAAACATAATTGATAATTCTCCATATACTTTACTTCAATTATATAAAGACAGTGCCATTTCTTTGTAGCTTTAAAAGTAGCTAAATACAAAGCTTTAAGAACAGATGTAAGAATAGTAATTTAAACAACTAATGAAATAGAAAATCTTATCATAGAAAGCTATTTGTGAAAAACTTTTACAGTTTCAAAAATTATTGGGTGCTATATGTACAATCACACTGATGCATCAGTGGATAAAAAATATGTCTACTTTATTGATATAAGTAACTTTATTTGAATTCTTAATTTAACATTTATATTATAGAACATTTTTTGTATAAATTTAATAAAAAATGTTCAAAAATTGTTCTTTACTTTACTTGAAAGACAGAAAGTATTTTTTTATACTATTGTTAGCAAAAGAATAAGTAGAGAGGGGATTTATGTGGTTTATATTAACAGCAGGTGTAAAAAGATATTAGAAATGCTTTTAAATGCAGAGTATTATACTTCGCTTAAACAAATAACTGAAGAACTTGGTGTTTCTAAGAGAAGTATTTATTATGATATTTGTAAATTAAATGAGTGGCTTACATATTATAATGTATCAGAATTGGAAATTATAAGAGGGAAGGGTATTATTATTTCTAAAAAAGATAAGCAAAAAATAAATATGATTGTATATTGATATTAAAATGCATACTAATTCTCGAAATACTTCATGCAAATTCTTAAGTCTATTATTAAAAGCGTGATAACTTAGAATATTAGAAAAATAGTCAAATAAATGATTAACAGCATATTTGTAGACATCTTTTTTAGTATATTGTTTTTGTAAAGCTGTCTATAAGTATATTGTTATTATCTCCACATCAGTAAATTTGGAGGAATAATTATTACTAAAACGTTGCACAGAATGTGCTAATCTGCTCTACTAGAAAGTAGAAGCATAGAAAAATAATTCAATTAGTTTAAGAATGATTTGTTTTTTCATATTATTATTTTAATCTAATTTTGAATTTTGTAATGTTTCTTTTTTATTTAATTTTAACTATTGATTCGCATAATTAGATTATTGAATAATAATTATTATTAATAAATAATTTAATTATATATTTATATGGAGGCTGATTTAATGGGGGTTCAGTTTAAAGAAGTAAATTTTAGTAGGGTTGTAGACAAGCTATGTGCATGCTGTTTATCAGAAGATGTCTGTGGAGAATGTGAGTCAAGTAAATGCTTAATTAGCTATGGAAAAGATTGTCTTAAATACTGTATGATAAACAAAGCTACAGGTGTATTAGATGGGCATAAAAATATTCCATTATTAGATACTAAATTATATGATCAAGAAGCTGTCATTGATGGAATAGTAGATATACTTAAGACTTGTAAAAGTTGTAGAGAAGATCATTTTGAAAATTGTATAATAAATATAATAAGGAATTGTTATGAAATAATTCTTACAGGACAGGAAAAGGAATATGAGGGGAGTGTCTTGTTGTATCTTAATAGCTTAAAAGAAATAGATGATGATTTAGCTAATAAAGTTTTTGAAAAGTTTAATTCAAAATAAAATATATCATTATATACATAGAAACAAGCAATATGGAAAGTATTTAGTTACTTTTTATATTGCTTGCTTATTTTTTATACAGAAAAAGTTTGTTTGAGGATTAATTGAATTTTAGAAGGGAGCAGGGGAGAAGATTCGGGATTATTAGGAGCATATTGTAAAAACTAAAAATACTATTTGAGTTTATATTTTTAATTGTATTTTTAGCTGTAACAATTAAAACAGGCGATACTCTTGGAAATCACATAATATTAAGAATTTGGTTTAAAAGGAGACAACCATTAATTTAGTTATCTCGTTTTTGTAGGTTAATATCATGTCTGTCTAGATTATTGATAATCTTTTCTATTATTATACAATATATAGGTGTAAAAAGGGGAAATAATAATGGAACTAGAAATACAAAAATGGGTGCGAAAAACAAAACTACATATGCCTAATATTATTAAACCTTTTATAATAGTGTTTTTTTCATCTGTATCCACCTTTTTATACCATTGTTATTATGCCAATTACTTATATCAAATGTAACTGGGGTTAGTATAGAAGTGTAGGTACAGATTGATAGTTTTTTAGAGATATATTAATAAATTTTATTTAATTTATCTTATTTTTATAAATCATGCCTTAAATATAATAATCTTTCAATAATATTGACATAAATTTTAATTTATAATATAATTTTTTTGTAAACAATAAAATTCTTTAGCTATTATATATATTTATAATAGCGATATTTAACTAATTGTCTTAATGATAGACATAAAAGAAAACTTAATCGTATAGTTTGTACGAATGTATATGAAATCTAAGAAAATTTAATTTTCTTAGATTTTTTTATTTTCTTCAAACTAGTTAAAAATTAATAGAAAGTAGGGATTTCATGGAGCTAGTAGAGTGTATAGTAAATGACTATATAACTTATTATGCTTATAAGCTGGATAATCGTATTTTTATATACGAAAACGGTCATAAGCAAATTATATCAGCAGAGAATCACTATTTAAGGGGGAAAAATTAATGATAAATAAAAGTGTTTTTGAAGGAAGAGTTACTAAAGATCCAGAACTAAAGACAGTAGGAGAGAAGAGTGTTGTAAATACAACTATTGCTGTACCTAGAACAAAAAAAGATGAAGCTGATTTTATTCCAGTCGTTATTTGGGGTAAACAAGCAGAAAGTTTTGCTAAATATATGTCTAAAGGAAATCTTGTAAGTGTTGAAGGAAGATTATCTTCCAGGACATATGAAAGCAGCACTGGAAAAAAGATTTGTTTTAGAAATTGTGGCATACAAAGTAAATTTCTTATCTTCTGGTAAAAAGAATAGTTCTGTATCAGAAAAAATAGAAACAAAATCTCAGAATCAAGAACAAGGACAGGCTGTAGAAAATGAATCTACATATAGTCAAGAAATTAATGAGTACTATAAAACTCCAGATAATCAATATGGGGGATTATATGATGTTGGTGGTTCAGGCGTTACAATGAACTGGTAATCAATATTAAAATTTAATTTAAAAACTCTACTTTGTTATAAAGTAGAGTTTTTCTTTAAATCGTGAAAAAAAATGTTTATTTTTCCTTAATTCGTGATATAATATAGTTATATACATATTAATTCATTGGAGGAATAGGATGAATGAATTTATAAATAGAATAAAAGCTGGAGATTATTGCTTTGTTTATAAAAGTAATTATTTAAACTCTAAGTATAAAATATTAAGTAACAATAAAGGAATTATAACTTTAGATTTATCAGATATGGATAAAAAGGAAGTACCAGCTAATAAAGAATATGATTTAAATAAGTATGAAATAAAAATAGATCCGGGTATTGAGAATGTATCATATGGGATTAGATGCTACTTGGATAATATTATAATATTGGCTATAGAAGTGTTTATTAATAGTCAAGAATTCCTCAATAATGTAATGACTTTCTCTGAAGCAGCACAACTATGGGGAATTACAGATAGTGCATTGAGAAAAGTAATTAATACAGATAAGCTAATAGAAAATGTTCATTACAGAAAAAGCGGGAATACATGGCTTATAGCTAAAAGTGCAATGTATATGTTGTATGGTAATAAAAAATAGAAAGTAGAAGGGGGATGAATGTAATGGGATTTTTATTTGGAGTAATTATATTTGATTGTATAGCCAATAGTAAAAAAGAAACTTCTGAAAGTGGAGCAGGATTACTATGTTATATTGCATTATTAATATATGTGATTATTAAACTGCCAAAGATAGAACAATATATTTTGAATATGTGTATAGATAAAACCAATATTTTAATATTATTAATATTAGGATTTACAATACTAATACCTATATATTGGTCATATGCAGATAGGCGTAATAATATATTTGTAAATATATTATTGAGAGTAATGATATATTTAGATATTCTTTGTGGCATTGCTCTTATGGTACTATTAGCTGATAAATTAGGAGCACACTTGGCATCTTATATATTTAATATAGAAAAAATAAGTGTTGCAGCTAAATCAAGCAAAGTATTTTTATCATTTATTGGCTCATGTGCTTATTTAGGTATAAAAATATTAGATTTTATCCTAGTAGTTGCTTTAATCCCAATAATTCAAGGACTTCTAACATTTCTATTAAAAAAGGGTAAAAGTCTAATAATGAATATTTAAAGAATTTTATGTATATATGGTGAAATTCAATATTTCTATTTAATAAAAAGAGAAGCGAAATAGATTTATTCATAAAAAACAAAATATGAGTATAAATTTGGTATAAAAGGCAAGTAGATGTGATATATAGTCTACTTGCCTTTTTATGCAATAATATCAAAAAGTGTATTACAATTTTTTGGAATTGTATTTCAAATATTAATATATCGTACTATGATATTAATATAATAGATATAAGGAGTGGGAATAATGGCAAAAACAGATTCAATTTCAATAAGATTTAATAAAGATACATTGAATAACTTATCAAAATTAATGAATAGTAATGCTTATAAAACAACAACAAGTAAAGTTGAAGGGTGTATAGAACTCTTAAATATTATATATCTATCATCTGAAAGAAAATTGAAACAATACTTTACATACAATGAAATAAATTTTTTAATTAGTGCTTTAGAAAATTTTCACAAAAATATAATTTATAGTAGTAATTTAAACTTACAACTTATAGAATTATTTGAAAAATCATTAGAAAATAATAATAAAATATTGTTAGTAAATGTAGATAGATTGAGATGGAAATTAAAAAAACTAAATGAGGTTGATAGTTTTATGATAATAAATAAAATAGTAGATTATTGGGAAAAGAAAAATTCAGAAAATCCTATTAAGATAGAAGATCTGAATCTAATGATAAAAACGAAAAATATATATAGCATTGATATATGTTTCCAAGATAATGTGGATACAGAAATGATTAAAAATAAAGTAATTTTAGAATTACAAGATGAAGTTGATATTCTTAATATAAATTTAAATGAGGTTAAACCTTCCCAATATAATAATGTCAGTATAGTTATAGATACAAAGCAGGAACTTGATATAATATCTAAATTAGAATTAAAAGATAGAATTTATAAATTATTAAAAGATATTGATATAAAATTTGATATAAATATAAATGATGTATATTGATTAAGAAGGGAGCAGTAATGGAATGATACATATATGTGTCGACTCACAAACATATGAAAAAATAGCATATATAACAGCCCAAAAGAGGATCTTTAGAAGAGATCTGTTGTTAAAAATATTAGATATATATATAAAAGAAAATCACAAGGAGAAACCTTTTGATAACGATGAGTCTTCTATAAGTATAAGTATACCTATAGAAGAAGGTGTTGATAAAAAGTTATATAAAGAAAGTGCAAAGAAAATAACAAATGAAGATATAAATAAAATTTTAGATAAAATGCTTTTTCAAGAGAATGGAGATAAATAAAATAGATATTGTGAATTTGCATTAAATTTTGATATAATTATCAAAAGATATTAGATATTGATGGGAGGTGGAAAATGGATTCTGAAAATATAACAGTAAAATCTTATGAATGCAAACAATATCCATGGAAACAAAGTGCACATGCTTTATTTAATTGTATGAGAGAATTAGATTATTTAAAATCTGCATTGAAATATATGGCAATAGCACCAAGATATTATCCTGAATATGTTGATTATCTTAAAATAGAAGATATAACTAAACTTATATTCCCTATGACTTGTTTTTGTGATATACCATTATCAAAATTGCATTATCACATTAAAAATTATGGGGCATATAGTATAGGCTTGGATAAAGCTAATTGGGGAATTAAAAATAAACTACAACCAATTAAATATGTAAATCAGAATTCACAATTATTAAAAGATTTTGTATCATCATTTAAGGTTGCTAAAGAAATTGCTTTATCAGGGCTAAAACTATTAAGGATTATATAGTTTCGGATTTATTATTTACTAAACCAATAATAGGTAAAATGGATAGAAAAGATAAAGTAGAAGAAACTTTGTTTCAAGATGAATGTGAATGGCGTTATGTACCATATTTCTCTGATGATATAGATATTCCATTAATATTATCTCAAATTGAAACTAAGGCTGTAATTTATAATTTAGAATATTATAATGAAGTAATAAAACAACATAAAGGACTATGGCTACACTTCCAAATAAAGGATATCCGCTATTTAATTGTTCCAACTGAGAAAGATTGTAAAGATATATTGGAATTTATTTTTAACGAACTAGATATCTCTAAGAATGATACATATTTCTTAGCAACAAAAATTGTTCAAATGGACAATTTAAAGGAGGACATTTAGTATGTATAGCGATTTTGATAAAATATTTAAAGAAAAAGAAAACTTAAAAATGCCTGAATCCATAGTTTCTGCGATAAATTCGATAAAGGATTTACCTAAAGGCTATAAATACGTAAATAAAGATAATATTTGCATGTTAGAACCAGTAAGTTCAGAATATGAAAAAGATGTACAATACAAAGCCAATGTATTAATTGATAAAAAAATTTTGGATGCATTAGGTAATGCTCCAAAAGAATTAGAATATATTTTTGAATATCTATATAGAACTCAGACACCAGTAGAAGTAGAAGATTTTAAATTACTTGTTAATGGTAAGTCATATGATATGAAAGCTAGTCAATTTAATACAGATGAATTAAAAAATGGGAAAAAAGTCTTACTTGTACCTCAAAAATTTCTACCCGCTAAAGAAATACCAATTCAGATTATTGGTGGTAAAAAATTCAAAATCAGTTTTAGTAGAAAACCCTATAATTCAATGGATACTATGCTATTTTCAAATGATGATTTCAAGTCACTAGATATTAAGTTATATTTTCATGAAAATGACAATAATGATGAAAAATTTGATGTAGATATTAATATTGATTTAAATATAGACGAAGCTAAATCTGTAGATATGCTAATAGATTCTTTGGAATTATATAAGGCTTTTATGACTGCTAATATTATAATTGGTGATTCAAAGATGCCAGAATTAAATAATTCTAATTATAATAAAGAGTGGATTAATTCAGGAATTGAAATTTGGAATAAGGTAAAAAGATTAGAGCAATTATTTGATTTTAAATTTAATCCTTCTAAAGACTTAAATGAAGATGAATATACTCAGTTATTAGATTTATATGACGCATTAGTTGAAAAAAAAGAAATAATTCATTACGACTGTGTTCAAAATTTTACTGCACAGGTAACTAAAACTGTAAATCTTGAAGAAATGCTAAATAAACCTGGAATGAATATTGAATTTTTTGAAAATAAAACATACAATTTATTAGGCCAAGCATTTGAAGTATTTTCATTTACTAGAATATCAAATTATATTATTACTAGTATAGATCAAATTGAAAATGAAGTGATAAAATTTAATATAAAAGCAGAAAATGATAAAAAAATAAAATTACAACAAATGTATTTCTTAACCCAAGATGAAGCACAGGATTATTCTAAAGTAAATCATTAAAAGGAGAAACAATAAAAAAGTGTTATGTTATACTTATAACGTAACACTTTTTGTATATATAGCTAAAAACAAGTATTTATATAGTTACAATGTATAATAAACTTTTATAAAATAGTTAAATTTATAATTCAATAAATTACTATAAAGTAACATTTATAGTAATTTTATATGTTAGAAGTAGATAACTTCCTACTTCTATTTTATTATCAAAAACTTATAAATTTGAATATAAACTTAGTAATGAGTAACCATAATTACCATTACATTTTACTGAAATCTTTCTTTATGTAGATTTATAATAAAGTTTAATCAAAACTATTCAATTTCTACGTGGTTAAGCCATTCATAAGGACTTTACTATTTATTTTAGTTAAACTTTATTTAAAATGGTCGAAGTTATTTCAAAAAGGTTAAACTTTTTTTAATAAATTTTCATATATAATACTTCAAACTGGTAATATACATATATTTAAATACAAGTATTATTAATAATCAAGGGGTGGTGTTAGTATAGAAGTGTAGACACGGACAGATAGCTTTTAGTGATGTCCTTACGAAAAATGCATAACAAAAGGACTCTAGAGTTAAGATACACTTAACTAATAAAGTCCTCTAACCAATATTTAACCTATTGCATATTATTGCCATACTTTGGTTATAATATACAATATGAGCAATATAAAAATTATTGCATATTTATTTTTTCTAATTCTCTATTTTTCTCCATTAATAAAATAGTTAAATACTACCTTAGAAGCTTCAGCAATTGTTCTATCATCATATTTAGCATCTTTCTCCTTTTTATTTGATAATATTGCCACAAATATAGGCTTGCTGTTTGGAGGAGTTACTATTGCAATATCATTCCTTGTTCCATAACCTCCTGCTCCACTCTTATCAGAAACTACCCATTCATCAGGTGCACCTGCACGAATTAGCTTATCACCCGTTGCATTTCCAGACATCCAATCGATCAAAATTTCTTTCTTATCATCTGTTAATATATTTCCAGTTGTATATTCCTTTAAATCAAGCGCTAATTGTCTTGGAGTACTAGTATCTCTACTTTCTCCTGGTATAGCATAGTTTAATTCTGATTCTATACGTTCAGGTTCTGTGATATTATCGCCTAATTTATTTAATGATTCTTTAAAACCACTTGGTCCACCTATAATATTAAATAAAAGATTTCCAGCTGTATTATCACTTAAACGAACGGCTGCTTCACAAATTTCTTCAATTGTCATACCTTTATCAAGATTATCTTTTGTAACCGGAGCATAAGGTAATAAATCTTTTTCGTCATATTGAATAACCTCTTTTAGCTTGTCTACTGGATATTTTTGTAAAATAGAACCAGCTATTAATGCCTTAAAAGTAGAACAGTAGGAAAATCTTTCATCAGCATTATACGTAATTTCTTTATTTGTTTCTGTATCATAAGCATATATACCCAATTTTACATCATAATCACTTTCAATTTTTGAAAAATCCGAATTATATTTTAAATCATTTTGTAGTTTTTCTGACTTATTATTTTCTATATTTCCACATCCAATAAGAGGAACTATGGAAATTAATATAACTATATATGTTGTTAACTTACTTAACTTTGAATTTGATAATTTCTTCATTAAAATTCTCCTTTTATTTATTAATATATTTACTAATATCATCTTCCATACTACTTCCTCCTTAAATAATTGTTACTTATCTTCTACACTTGATAAAATTGTTATCAGCTAGAAAAATATTTGGTGCAATATTCTTTAAATATAAGAGTTTAGTATTCTTTTTATTAGATTTTGAAATAAACTAAAAGTACGTAGGTTCGCCTTTTTTATAGAAACTTAGGCTTAAATATGTTAGAATAAAGATGTATAGATACCTTTTTAACTATCTATAAAAAATATTTCTAACTAATGTTAATTGTTTTATTTTGATAAAGCAATTAACATTAAATTTTATAAGAAAGGATATGTGATAAGTATGAGTAAAAATAATGATGAATTATTACTAGAAATTGAAGGAAAGTTACCTAGATACATCAAGGAATATTCAAAAAGAATAAGCTCTACTTCTTCTGTAAAAACTAATATTGCATATCTATCAGATATATTGACTTTTATGGAATATTGCTCTAAAAAGTTATTCTTTAAGGATGTTTTGGATATTAGTATAGAGGACCTTAATTCAGTAACAGACATTGAAATTTATGATTATCTAAGTTATTTAGGAAAGTATACAAAAACATTTTATAATAAAGCAGGAGATCCAGTAACCAGGATATATTCAAATTCAGATACTGGAAAAGCTAGAAAGCTTGCAGCAATAAAATCTCTTTATGGCAAATTGTTTGAACGAAATATGATAAAAAATAACCCTACTCTAACTGTAGCACAGAAATCTCCCAAATATATAGGAATAAAAGAGAGGCTGACAAAAGAAGAGGTACAAGCGTTAGAAAATGTTGTTATGGAAGGAATCAATATTAATACAGATCTTAGTAAAAAAGCGTATGAGAGAAATAGAAAAAGAGATACTGCATTGATGCTTATATTTTTATATAGCGGTATTAGAGTATCTGAATTATCTAATCTAAATATAACTGATATTGATATATCTAATTCTACAATGAAAATACTAAGAAAAGGTGAGAAAAAGGATAAGATACCTTTTCCGGACGTTGTAGCTGAATTCCTGAATGAATATATTAATGAACGAAAAAATATGAAGGATATCTCTACTAATGCTCTATTTGTATCGCAGTTTAAAAGTAGAATTACAGTAAAGAGTATAGAGAATATAGTTAAGAAATATGCGGCTCGTGCAAATATTACTAAGCCAGTTACGCCACATACTTTAAGACGTACTTGCTTGACACATTTTTATAATGCAACAAAAGATTTAGACTCTACGAAGAGGCTGGCCGGACATGAGAACATTAGTACTACAATGAAATTTTATGCTTCTGTCGGTGAGGAAGAATTTAAAGAACAAATATATAATTTTAGCTATTAAATAGAAGATAAGCAAATATGTAAAAAAATTTTTTCGAATTTTAGGCTACTTGATAATAATGAAATTAATCATTATCAAGTAGCCCTATATTATGTTTACAATTAATATTTATTTCTAGTCCTAATTTGGATATTCTTTTAACTTCTTCTAAGAAACATTCATCATGATCTAGAGTTATTAAGTGAATCATTTCATGTACAAATATTGAATCTAATTCTTCTGGATATAAGTTCAGATAAACTGGATTTAGCTCAATAATAGTTTGGTTATATGTTTTAACGCACCTTCCAGCCAATATTCCTAAATTCTCATTCCATCTAAGAGTAATAAATTCAGATGGTGTTAATTTAGAATCAAAATACACTTGATTATAAAATGTGTAATATTCTTCTAAGTCTACTCTATTTCTAATATCATTTATATCAGCGTTATTTTCAATCATAGTGACCTTAAAACTTCAAAGAGTTTAAATCTGTTAATGTTTCTTCTAATACGCTTACCACGAATGCAAGACTTCCTTTTTCTAGCCAGTGTGAATAATTAATAGAGTAGTCTTTGTAATTTTTGAAATATAAAGCATCATCAGTTATAACTAAATCGATATTAGGTTTATTGGGGTTATATGTAATATTATTTTTTTCTTTTAATTCTTTTAAATCTTTAATATCTATCATTGATTTTTCTAATAGTATATTCATAATTACCTCGTTTCTATGATAAGCAGCAGCTTCTTATAATTTAGGAAAATCATTTAAAAAATTAATAGATCTGCTGATTTCATCCATCTTTTTTTGATTTGTCCTTAAGTATCTTTCTGTTACAGCAATGCTTGAATGATTTAGTAAACTTTTTAATAAGTTTATATCTCCATTTGTTTTGTAATATACATACATTGCAAAATACTTTCTAAAACTATGGGTGGATATATTAGTTAATCCTAAATGTTTACTTACAATTTGTAAACATTTCTGTATCCAGCGAGTAGATACATTTATAATTGCATCATTAATACCTAAATTATGTTCTAGTGCATAATCGCGTACATATTCACTAATTTGGGGATCAATATCTCTATATTGAAGCTTATTAGTTTTCTTTTCTAAGATTTCCAATTTGTCTTTCTGAAAGTTCTTAACTTTAAGTCTTTTTATATCAGAAATACGTAATCCTAATGATGCTTGTAATGATAATGCTAGTGCTATATGAGGATTCGGATGAAAAAATGATGTAGTACCTTTATCATTTTTGTATTCAAATCCAGAGAGTATTAATGAAATAATTTGGTGGAATTCATCTTCTTCTAATGCTCTTGTGGCAATACCAGCTTTGTTACTCTTTTTGACTTTTTTTTCTGTACTCGATATTTCAGAATTATCACTTTTATTATCATTATTAGTAATTTCATCATTAGATGTAATAATGTTTTTAACTAATATATCAAATGTTTCTGAAGAAAGCTTTTCAGGTCCAATTTTATCTATAAGTTTATTAAGTTCTTTAATGACTGTATCACTCATTAATTGACACTTTCCTTTCTAAGTTTATTTTGACAAAAAAGAAGTTCTAATAATTGTTTTAATTCGGTGTTTGTGAAAATGAAATCATTAGGAAATTTATGACAATCTAAAATTTCTATTAATCCATGTATTTTCAATTCGGTAAATTTATACTTCAATACAGTTTTATATAAACAAATAAATATATCAAATTGTTCCTTTGAATAATTTTGAGTTAATATTGTCAGCTTTAAAAAAGCAATAATCATATTTTTATCGTAGATTTCATATTTTTCAAATAAGTTTACAATTTGTTTTTGCTTAGGATCAGTATCTTTCCCGTAATTTAAACATAATGAGTCTAAAGATACATTAAAATATTTTGAGTATTTAATGAAATCCTCTATAGATATTTCTGATGTATTAGTCTCATACTTATATATTTTAATTACAGGAATATTGATTTTTTGGGCTAATTCAGATGGAGATAAATTATGTTTCTTGCGGATTAACTTTAAGTTATCACTAATCTGCATTCATATCACCACATTTAAATACCATTCCATTATCAATAAGTAATGTAACCAGTTCTTCTATGATTGGAGTAAGATGCTCATCAACTGATTCTTTCATTTCAGCTTCAATTTTTTCGACAGGTATATTATTCTTTATTTCATCACTAAATTTCAATTTTATCTTTCCATTTTCACCTAAAATTACTGTAAAAAATTCTAAATCTAAATTCTTATTATTTTCCATATATGTACCCTCTTTCTATGCTGCTTAAATTTCTAGCTCTACCATCTTGGCAAGTATTTTATTATAAATTAATTTTTCTTCATCATCAATTTGTTGAGATAATTTTTCTAGTATGTAACTTTTTAATTCAATCCATATATCTGTTTTTTCTTCTTCTGTTGCTTTCATTAATACTATTTTATTTTGCTGCAGGCTAATATCTACATATGGTTCACTATCAGTTATATTTAGTATTTCAAGATATGGTGCAGGAATTATTACTCTTCCACTTTTTGATCCTGTACCTCCTTTGTTAAATGTAATTTTTTTAGTTTTTTTTATCATGTATAATTAACTCCTCATAGTTTTTTGTTTTTGATATAAATGTATTAATTTTTTTATTACATTAACCAGGAATCCACATTGCTACTGGCTTTCCATATATATAATATAATTTCTTTTATAGCATTCTTTCCACTTCAACTTCAAGTTTTTGTATTACCTTTTCAATTCTTTTTATGCTCTCTGCATAACATTTTTGTAATTCTATATCTTTACATTTACTTTGATTTTCTTTCTCATCTCTCAAATCATCTTTTGCAATTTTTAATAATTGTTGAACATCAGCCTTGCTTTTCTTTATTTCTCTCATTCTTTACATTCCTTTCATTTTATCCTTAGCCTCTAATGAAGAGTTATTTAATATTCTCACTCTCTTTAAATCTATATCCATCGGCTCTAACAGCATTCCCACATTGTCTACAAGTACAAAATTCTTCACTATTTAGAATACACTTTTCATCTTTAATATTATTCCCACTACATTTACTACATTCTCTTAATTCATTGCAATAACAATTATCTTTATCATTAATACATTTTTTCAACATAACATGTTCACTCTTTTCTTCTAAATTTCTAAGTATTGTACAGATTTAATATTCATTACAACATAAACTATTTCACTATAAGATTTAGAACTATTTTTATCAAACCATATAATATATTTTCGAATATTATTATTCGAATTATCATTTCCTGCAAAACTATATTCTTTATCTTTATTATCCAAAGAATTAAAGTAATTTAAAAATTCTTCCATACTATTATTGTATCGTACGATAAATCGTACGTCAATTGTTTTCAGAAGAATTAAAAATAGGTATAAGCTCTCTATGGTAGAAAGTTTATACCTATTTTTATACACTTATTAATATATTATCTTAAGATCTCATTAATATAAAAAAGAACCTAGCTTGTCTATTTGCTAAGTTCTTAACTAAATTTACTATTCATTTCTATTGTTGTTGCTAATGAAAATATATAATCATCAATATTAGATGGATAACTACTCGCCATATCTAATACAAAATTCTATAATTCTTCATTTGTCATAGTTAATTCATATCCATTTAAGTCTAAAAATACTTGAATCATATATGCTGAAACTCTTTTATTACCATCTCTAAAACAATAATCTTTTACAAAGAAATATGATAACATTGCACATTTATCAAATATAGTGGGATATTTATCGTATTCAAAATAACCATACTGTTGAGAAAGAATACTTTCTATTTTATCGTCTGTATTATTAAAAATACCATTTTCACCGCCAAAATTTTCTATAGCTGTATTGTGTATCATATAAATATGTTCTTTTTCTAGTAAAATCATATACTATTTAGCTAAATTAGTTAAAGCTTTTTCGTATTTTTTTGTACATTTTTTTATTGCTTGTAATACGTCAACTTTTTTAGCAGTTGTATACATTGTTGTTTCTTTTACCATTTCCATATTAATACCTTCTCTCTTTTTTAGTTTCGCATACTTTTTTAAGTATCTTTGTATATTCACATTATATCACCTCTATTGCGGTTTGTCGATATATCTATCCTTTTCTAGGTATATTTTATCAGTATTTAGTATATAATATACCTTTATTTGAACATTATTTTCTTTATTATATTTTACCATTTATTTACATATAGTAGTATAATAAAGATTCTCCAAATTAGTATATAATATGAATATATTTTTCTCTTTAATACAAATATAATAAAAGAGTATCTAATACTTCGTAGATAGTCTAATTATTTTTTCTAAATAAAATGTTTATTACCAGCACTTACTGCAACGCTCATATCCTTCTTCTGCTTTGCTCACCGTAGTTTGTGTTGCTCTATTTGGAACATCTAAAGTTCAGGCACCATTACTGTTTAAATAACTACTTCCGCTTGTATACCACTAACTTGTATTATCTTGCTTCCATGAGACATTAGCTTCTTGGAAAGGTACTGCTATCAATATAGAAAATACTACTAATAGACTTGATAATAATCTTTTAAACTTTTTCATCTTAATATTCCTCCATAATTTGTATTTTTGTAAATATTCAACATAGTGGTAATAATTCATTTAGTTGTATAGAAAATATTTTTGGGATTATAATATAAGGACACTAATTTTGATTTATAAACATAGTTATAGATGCAATTCTTACTTTCCTGATAGTTCGTGTTTTATTTAAATATAGTTCGCTTTTTTCTTTTGGATATTTTTTCTGGCAAGTTAATACTTTTTTAAATAACACTGAAAATCCACACTACATATAGGATAATAAGATTTGTAGAATATAAGAGTTCGCATTTTAATAAAAAGGCGAACTATGATTTTTAAGTAAAAAAATCAAAAAATATATTAAATTTATAACCCTAATATAGATTTCAATTGTATTAAAAAAATAAATTTCAAAATAATTTTATTTTAATTTATTGTATGTATTTATATTTTTCAAATTTATAATTTTACTACATTTGATATTGGATAAATTAAGTAAAAAAACAATACCATTAATATATTTTCGGTATTGGCTTTTATAATACATGCACTGTTAATAATAAATCTTATAAAAATAGTGGTTTCTAAAAGTTATATGTATACTTTAACATATATATCATGGGCATTTCAATATTTTTTACTTAGTAAAGAATAATTATATTGGAAGTTGGGTAAAAAGCATTTAATATTAGTAATGCAGCCAAATTCTCTAACTGTTTAAATTAATAACCCTGGTAATAATTATATGAATTTCAAAATAGGATTATTTATTCTAAGTTAAAAAATCTATAAGTTATTTCTTTAATTAACATTTTTACATAAAGTTATAAAAGAATAGTATTTTTATTCTGAATTACTACATGATCTAATTCATTTATTAATGTTTGTTCATGTTTCCTATAATCATAATTTTCATATACAAAGAAAAACTTATCATAGAAAGCTATTTACAGAAAAACCTTCATAGGCTCCTTACTACTAATATTAATTTCAATGCATGGGATGATATTTTTTATGATCCTATAATTGCTAATGCTATTTTAGATAGAATTCTTCATCACGCACACGTAATTTCAATTACTGGAAACTCTTATAGATTAAAAGATCATTTGAATTTTGAAGAGAACTAAAAATTACATTCTTAAATGATCAAAAAGTTACATTTTTATATTGACATTTATATCTGCTTCAAATATTGGTTCTATTACTATTTTTGTAGCCATTTGGATTGCTCTATATTTAACAATAGGTATTCCCAAAGGTCTTTTACGTCCATCCTTCTTTGGAATGTATACACGATTAACTGGAAGTGGTCTATACTTATTTTCTTGTAATTCTATTTGCAGTTCATTTATGAATTTATTCTCTCCATATTTTAAAACATCTTGGATGAATACTTTATCTATCCCTGCTGTACTCCCCATTGATTATTGCATCTATTTTTTTGTAAAAAAATAAACCTTCTCTATGAAGGTATAGTATGGCAAATTTTTAATTTCAGTCTAAAATGTGACATTTTTTATTTTCATTTAATTTTAATTCTTTTACTGCTTCGTAAATTTCATTTAAACTAAGTTTCAATAATACTGATAACTTTCCAGCTGCTAATAATGTTATGTCAGCTCTGAAAAAGAATTTCCTAAACTATATGACTGCTTATATTCATCTGAAACAATTAAT
>ERZ810019.146-NODE-146-length-19730-cov-7.83756_pt1 | contig 19730 bp, 19 predicted proteins | sample MGYA00520494_ERZ810019 | MGnify/ENA primary metagenome ERZ810019 (study PRJEB31588, sample SAMN03398862) | human gut metagenome | study: EMG produced TPA metagenomics assembly of the PRJNA231909 data set (A prospective, longitudinal analysis of the... | reverse complement strand
TACACGACGCTCTTCCGATCTTGGATTAGAACTTGCAAGAAAACATAATTTACCGAGAGTTATTCAAGAAATTATTGCACAACATCATGGGAATACTTTGGTAAAATATTTTTATTATACAATGAAAAATAATTCTGATAATTTAGAGGATATAAAAGAAGATGATTACAGGTATCCGGGACCAATACCAAGTTCAAAAGAAGCTGGAATAGTAATGCTTGCAGATAGCACTGAAGCAGCTGTAAGATCAATAAAAGAACCAAATAAAGAAAAAGTTGATGAAATGATAAACAATATAATTAATGATAAATTAGCAACAGGCCAATTAAACAATTGTGAATTGACATTAAAAGACTTAGATAAGATAAGAAAATGCTTTATGTCAAGTTTAAATGGAATGTATCATGAAAGGGTAGAGTATCCTAAAGAAAAGAAAAAGGAAGACAATAAGGAGTAATAAATATGATTTATGTGGATGACAGGCAGACAAAGATAAATGTGGATAAAGAATTAATTGATCAATTAACTTATGTTATAGCATTCGCATTGAAAGAAGAAGAAGTAAGTGTGAAATGTGAAGTTTCATTATTATTTGTAGATAATGATGAGATAAAAGAAATCAATAATGAAACTAGAAATATTGATAAGGAAACAGATGTTTTATCATTTCCTATGCTAGAATACTCAGAAAATAAAGTGTTTAAAGAACAATATAAAGATCATGAATTTTTGCCTAGTGACTTAGATGGAGAAGAACTTGTACTTGGAGATATTGTTCTTTCGTTAGAAAAGGCCTTAGAGCAAAGTAAGGAATATAATCATTCTTTTGAAAGAGAAGCATCATACTTAGTTGTACATTCGGTACTTCATTTGCTTGGATATGATCATATGAAAGATGATGAGAAAATCATTATGAGAAAAAGAGAAGAAGAAATATTAGGAAAGTTAAATATATTAAGATAATTTATTAATTCTTGAACTATTTAATATGAATAATAAAGTATAGGATTTAATAATAATAAAATTATAATAATTTATATTTTATAAGTCTATGTGTTTCTTTATAAAAGGGGCTGTAATTGATGAAAATAAAAAAAACATTGGATAGTTTCAATAATGCCATAAATGGAATTATTGATACAGTAAGAACAGAGAGAAATATGAGAATACATTTAATTGCTACTTTGGGAGTACTAATAGCCTGTTTTTGTTTTGATATAAGCAAAGTTGAGTTTTTAATACTAACAGTTACTATATCAATGGTAATAGCAGCTGAATTAGTTAACACGGCTATAGAAGCAACTATAGATATGACAACTAATTATTATCATCCATTAGCAAAGGTAGCAAAAAATGCAGCAGCAGGAGCTGTTCTTATAACAGCAATTAATGCATTGGTAGTAGGATACGTTATATTTTGGGATAAGGTATCAAATCTTTCGTATAATTTAATAAATAAAGTTAAAAATTCAGAGCCGTATACCATGCTTATAGTGTTATTTATAGTATGTATAGCAACTATAATAGTTAAGGCAATCTTTGGAGAAGGAACACCTTTAAAGGGTGGTATGCCTAGTGGTCATAGTGCTTTGGGATTTTCTATAGCAACTGCAATATCATTAATAACAGAAGAACCAATATGTATACTTCTTAGTTTTTTATTAGCCTTTATTACAGCTCAAAGCAGAGTTGATTCTGAAGTCCATAGTATACTTGAGGTTGTTGTTGGGGCAATATTTGGAACATTATTAACACTTATTATTTTTACTGTATTTAGACTCTAGATAGTTTAGAATTGAAAGTGAACAGTTGACAATCAAGGAGAAAAAAACTTACAGATTTTTTTGAAATGTAGTATTGCATGAAAAATTGTTATACAATTTTTAGCTGTTTTTTTACTATCTTTAATTTTTTAGATTTTATAAATAAGATCTATGTTTTTAACTTTATGATAGATACAGTTAAAATATGAAATTAAAAGCCTAATTAGAACTAAAATAAATAAAAAAAGCACTTGACATGAATAAAGGCAAAAGTACAATGGTCTGTCAACTGTCAACTGTCAACTGTCAACTGTCAACTGTCAACTGTGGATTGTTAATTAAAGAACTTAGTGATATACTATTTATACATTTAGAGTATAATATTTAATACGAAATATCTTTTTAAGTATTTTAACAATAGAGGAAGGCTTAATTACTACTTAAGCAGAACATAAGGAGGAAATATGTTTAAATCAGGTTTTGTTACAATAGTTGGAAGACCTAATGTGGGAAAATCAACTTTACTAAACTATATAATGGGAGAAAAATTATCGATAGTTTCAAATAAACCGCAAACAACTAGAAATAATATACAAACAATTTTAACAGAAGACGATTTTCAAATGATATTTGTTGACACGCCGGGAATACATAAGCCTAAACACAAATTAGGTGAGTATATGGTAAATGCAGCAAAAGAATCAACAAAGGATGTTGATCTAGTATTATTTTTAACAAATCCATGCGATGAAATAGGAAAAGGAGATAAATTTATTTTAGAAAGTTTAAAAGATAAAAAATGTCCAGTATTTCTTGTTTTAAATAAAGTGGATGAAAGCACTCAAGATAGAGTTGCAAAAACATTACAAATGTTTAGCAATGAGTTTCCTTTTGCTGAAATAATACCTATTTCAGCAATAAAGGGAAAGAATGTAGATACATTAATTAATTTAATGAAGAATGCCATACCTGAAGGGCCTAAATATTATCCAGATGATATGATAACAGATGTTCAAGAAAAATTTGTTGTATCAGAAATAATAAGAGAAAAAGCGTTAAGAACTCTTAGAGATGAAGTTCCACATGGAATAGCTGTAGATATAATTCAAATGAAACAAAATGAAAAAGGAACATATCATATTGAAGTTGATTTGATTTGTGAAAAGAATTCACATAAGGGAATAATAATAGGAAAGAATGGACAGTGCCTTAAAAAGATTGGTGAAACTGCAAGGTATGAATTGGAGAGATTCTTAAGATCAAAAGTTAATTTAAAGATTTGGGTTAAAGTTAGAAAAGAGTGGAGAGATAATCAAAATCTATTAAAAGAACTTGGATATAAAAAGAATAAATAACAATGGGAAATCAAACATTATTTACAACAAGAGCTGTCGTAATAAAAACTCAAGACTTTAAAGAAAATGATAAATTAGTTTGGTTTTACACTGAAAATATGGGTAAAATCACAGCTGTTGTTAGAGGCGCTAAAAAGAGTAAAAGCAAATTTTTATCATTAACATTACCTTTATGCTATGGGGAATATTTAATGTATAAAGGAAAGAATTTATATACTCTTCAAGAAGGAAGAATCTTAAATTCATTTCAAGGACTTTTAGATAATTTAGATAAGCTTACTTATTCATCATATTTATGTGAATTAGTTGATATAGCATGTTCAGATGAAGAATCTAATGAGTATATCTTTAAGGATTTTCTAACTACCTTATATCTATTAAATACAGATGCATTAGATTATGAATTGCTTGTTAGAGCATTTGAAATAAAACTTTTAAGATATACTGGATACAATATAAATCTAGATAGTTGTAGCGTATGTGGTAAAAAAATAAGTACATCAAATTATATAAATTTATCTAATTATGGGGGCGTTTGTGATGAATGTCCTAAAGAAAATGGTACTTATATATCAAAAGGTGGATATAATGCTTTGAGGTTTCTAAAAAATATGCATATAAGCAAATTATATAGATTAAATTTAAATTCTGAAATAAAGAATGAGATAGAAAGAGTAACAACTTTTTTGATATCGAATAATTATTCTAAAAAACCAAAGAGTTTAGAAATGCTAAAATATATTAAGGAGTGATGAATTATGGAAAATATAACTCTAGAAAAAGTTGATATGGTCAAGGATAGAACAAATGTTACTTATGAAGAAGCTAAAGAAGCATTAGAATTTTGTAATGGTGATGTATTAGAGGCCCTAATATATATAGAAAAAAATCAACCCAAAATAGTGGATGAAGATAATAGTGAAAACGAAGAAAATAATAAGAGTTCAGTTTCTGTAGATGAATTAAAAGCCTATATAAAAGAATTGATTGATAAAGGCAATGTTACAAGAATAAAAATAAAAAAAGATGAAAAAGAATTAGCAGACATTCCAGTGAATGCAGGGGTTGCAGCAACAGTTATAGGAATTATAATACCACCAATACTTGCTGCCGCTTTAATTGCTGCCATAGCAACTAAGATAACAATAGAGATCACGAAAGAAGACGGTACTGTTGAGGTTGTTAATAAATATGTTTCTAAAGTGGCTAGTGACGTTAAAGAGAAGGCTAGTGATATAGCAGGAAAAGTAAAAAATAAAGTTAATGAAGTTAAAAAGGAAAATCCTATATTTACTGATGAAAATAAAGAGAAAATTTATACAGGCGGTGAAACAATATATAGTTACACTGTAAAATTTGATGAAGAAGATTCTGACAAGTAAGAGCTTAATATGTATTAATTTGGATAAAAATGAGATTAAAGTTAAAATGAAATAAGTATAAAAGAAATGTTTGGCGAATTTATTTGATTTTTCTGAAAATTTAGTCTAGTAAAAATGAAATAAAATGGTATAATTAGATTGTATCAAGAAATATATGGATAAAAGCTAAATATTTCTTTTGCTTATAGAAAGAGGTATGATATGAATTTATCATCTAGACAAGAGGAAATTATAAGTTTAGTAAAAGAAAATCAACCAATAACTAGTGAAGCTTTAGCTGAAAGGTTGGGTGTAACTAGAGCAGCCCTTAGGGCTGATTTAGCTGTTTTAACTATGATAGGTACGTTAGCAGCAAGACCTAAGGTTGGATATGTATACCTAGGAGAATCATCAGCAGGATTGGTTTATGAATACATAAGTAAAATTAAGGTTTCAGAAATAATGTCTAAACCGATTACTGTAAGTGAAGGTACAATGGTATATGATGCAATCGTATTCTTATTTTTAAATGATGTAGGAACTTTATTTGTAGAAAATAATGGAGTACTTACTGGTGCAGTTTCAAGAAAAGATTTTCTTAAAATTTCGATAGGTGGAACAGATATTCACAAAGTACCAGTAGGAGTAATAATGACAAGAATGCCGAATATAATTTGTGCCAATGAAAATGACAATGCTTATGATTTGGCTAAAAAGATTATTGAACATGAGATTGATAGCATTCCTGTAGTTAAGAGTTATATGAATAATGAGGGTAAAAATATAATACAAATAATAGGTAAGGTTTCTAAAACTAATATAACAAAATTATTTGTTAAGCTTGGAGAAGTTAATAAATAATTTTAAATTATATGGGTAACTACGATACAAATTGTTATCGATAGTATATATAAAAATGGTGAGAAATTTAATGAAGAAGAGAGGGAGTATTGAAATGACAAAAAAGTACGTTTATCTATTTAGTGAAGGAAATGCTTCAATGAAGAATTTGCTTGGAGGTAAAGGAGCAAATTTAGCTGAGATGACAAATCTTGGAATACCGGTTCCGGGAGGATTTACAGTTAGTACTGAAGCATGTAATAAGTATTATGAAGATGGAAAACTTATTTCTAATGAGATAATTGAACAAATTTATGAATGTCTAGGAAAGCTTGAGGAAGAAACAGGAAAGAAATTTGGAGATAATCAAAATCCATTGCTAGTTTCAGTTAGATCAGGAGCTAGAGTATCAATGCCAGGTATGATGGATACAATTTTAAATTTAGGATTAAATGATATTGCAGTTGAAGCTTTAGCTAGTCTTACAAATAATCCAAGATTTGCTTATGATTCATATAGAAGATTTATTCAAATGTTTTCAGATGTTGTTATGGGTATTGAAAAAAGATTATTTGAAAATAAAATAGATGAATTAAAAGAAGAAAAAGGCATAGAATTTGATACGGATTTAACAGCAGATGATTTAAAAGATTTAGTAGTTAGTTTTAAAGAAATTTATAAGAAAGAAAAAGGCGAAGATTTTCCATCAGATCCAAGGGTTCAATTAATAGAATCGGTAACTGCTGTATTTAGATCATGGGACAATCCAAGAGCTATAGTATATAGAAGATTAAATGATATACCAGGTGAATGGGGAACAGCTGTAAATGTTCAGCAAATGGTATTTGGTAATAAAGGAGATACATCAGGTACAGGAGTTGTATTTTCAAGAAACCCAGCAACAGGAGAAAAAGCTATATATGGTGAGTATTTAATGAATGCACAAGGTGAAGACGTTGTTGCTGGTATTAGAACACCACTTCCAATATCTAAATTACAAGAACAAGCTCCTAAGATATATGAGCAATTTGAAGCAATTGTTGATAAATTAGAAAATCACTATAAAGATATGCAAGATATGGAGATAACAATAGAAGAAGGAAAATTATACTTCTTACAAACAAGAAATGGTAAAAGAACAGCACAAGCAGCACTTAAGATTGCAGTTGATTTAGTTGAAGAAGGTATGCTTACAAAAGAACAAGCAATATTGAAGGTTGAACCTAAACAGTTAGATTCATTATTGCATCCAGCTTTCTATACTGAGGATTTAAAGAAAGCTAATCCAATCGCAAAAGGACTTCCAGCATCACCAGGAGCAGCATGTGGTAAGATTGCATTCAGTGCTGATGAAGCTAAGGAAAGAGCAGCACTTGGAGAAGATGTAGTTCTTGTAAGACTTGAAACTTCACCAGAAGATATAGAAGGTATGATTGCAGCAAAAGGTATACTTACAGTAAGAGGAGGTATGACATCTCATGCAGCAGTTGTTGCTAGAGGAATGGGAACTTGCTGTGTAGCTGGTTGTGGAAGCTTAAAAGTTGATGAAGAAAAGAGAATAGTCGAAGTAGATGGAAAAGTTTATACTGCTGATGACTATATTTCAATAGATGGAGCAACAGGTAATGTATATGGCGAAAAGATTAAAACTGTTGCACCAGAAATAACAGGACATTTTGCAACATTTATGGCATGGGCAGACGAAATAAGAAGTTTAAAAGTTAGAGCTAATGCTGATAGTCCAAGAGATGCTAAACAAGCTGTTGAATTTGGAGCAGAAGGTATAGGCCTTTGTAGAACAGAGCATATGTTCTTTGCAGAAGATAGAATAATGGCTGTTAGACAAATGATTATATCAAAAGATGTTGAACAAAGAAAAGCTGCATTAGATAAAATACTTCCAATGCAAAGGGAAGACTTTGTAGGAATATATGAAGCACTTGAAGGAAAACCAGTAACTATTAGATTACTAGATCCACCATTACATGAATTCTTACCAAACACAGATGTAGATATTAAGGCATTAGCATCTGAAATGGGTGTTACTTTTGATGAGTTAAAGGCTACAGTTCAAAGCTTACACGAATTCAATCCTATGATGGGACATAGAGGATGTCGTCTTGCAGTCTCATATCCAGAAATAGCAGAAATGCAGGCGAGAGCAATTATAGAAGCAGCTATAGAAGTTAATCAAAGCAAGGGCTATAATATAGTGCCTGAAATAATGATTCCTCTTGTTGGTGAAATTAAAGAATTGAAATATGTAAAAGATGTAATTGTAAATACAGTTAAAGAAGTTATGTCAGAAAAAGGTGTAACTTTAAATTATAAAGTAGGCACAATGATAGAAATTCCAAGAGCTGCATTAACAGCTGACGAGATTGCTAAAGAAGCAGAATTCTTCTCATTTGGAACAAATGATTTAACTCAAATGACATTTGGATTCTCAAGAGATGATGCTGCTAAGTTCTTAAATGCATATTATGATAAGAAAATTTACGAACAAGATCCATTTGGAAAGCTAGATCAAACTGGTGTAGGATCATTAGTTAAGATAGCAGTAGAAAAAGGAAAGTCTACTCGTCCAGACATCCATTTAGGAATATGTGGAGAGCATGGCGGAGATCCTTCATCAATTGAATTCTGCCATAATATAGGACTTAATTATGTATCATGTTCACCATTTAGAGTGCCACTTGCAAGACTTGCAGCAGCACAAGCACAAGTAAAAAATCCAAGATAGTTAATATAAAAAAACCTGTCATATGACAGGTTTTTTATATTAAAGAGATATTAAACTCATTCTCAACTTTGTTTATTACTTCTAAAGCAAATTTATATTGATTTTTGCTTTTTAAAGTTGCAGTTGATAATAATCTTTTGAAAGCTAATTTATTACATCGTTTAATATTTCTGTAGTAATCTCTGGAAATTTTCCAGTATTTCTGAGGAAAGCAAATATATGATACTATATATTTTAAGTCTGAAGATGAAAGTGATTTTATTGAAGTATAATCTTTTAAAATAGATATTGCTAAATCAGAATCCCAATTTGTATTTTCTCTTTTAAGTATTCTTCTCATAAAATATGATAAATCACGTGCACAATAATCTTCTTTACATTTATCAAAATCAATTATCCATACATTATTGGAATCAGTAAAAATAATATTTTTATTTACATAATCACCATGACATAGAGCAGTTGATAAAAGCTCTTTATCTATATTTCTAGACATATATAAAGATATCTTTGCCAGCTTAATATTAACATCAAAGTTATCTAAAAAGTCTTTTGAAAAACTATCTTTATATTTAAATGCATCATTAGAGGATTTAAGTAAATCTTGAAAATGCTTTAGAGTAGATATGTAATAATCATCAAAACCAATTTTTGAGGAATTATTGTTTATAGGATAAAAATTTTTAGATACTGAATGAATATTTGCTAACGTTTTTATTGAAAGGCTAACGTGATTGTTATTATCAAAGCTACATTTTTCACCTTCAATCCAAGGGGTCAAAATGAATAACATATTATCATGTGATATAAATCTACCATTATTAACAGTAGGTAATAGTTTGGGTACATTTATATTATTTTGATAAAGCCACTCAATAGCAGAATATACATATAATAAATCATTTTTATTATAATAGACTTTTTTTAAACAGTAGTTTTTTTCATCGTTAGTTATTTTGTAGACGGCTCTTTGTTTATCGCTATCTTTAAATTTAACCATTGAAACTTTTGCATTTTTTAAGTTGTAAAATGGTAGAACTTTTTGCTTAATAATTTCAGGTGATAAATTATAATTTGATGAAGGCGGAACTTCATTATTCATATGCAATCTCCTTTGCAAATTATCATTTTAAGAAAAATCTTCATTATTAATAATATTAAGAATATGGTAGTAATATACATAAAGAATTAAATAAAAGAATAAAAAATTATTATGTGAATATTATTTCTAAATTATTGCAAATAATAAGTAGTGGTAATAAATAAAGGAATATGGTGATAAATATAGAATATATAATTAGAGGTGATTATATATGGGCGTGAAAGAAAAAATTCAAGAATTTGAAAGCTTGACACTTATAAAAGAGGCAGCATTTTCTAAGAATTCATTGGGAAGAGAAAAAGAAGAGAAAGAAGATGATATTAGAACATGTTACATGATTGATAGGGATAGAATTATTCAAAGTAAATCTTTTAGACGTTTAAAGCATAAAACACAAGTATATATTAAAACCCAAGGCGATCACTATAGAACTAGACTTACACATACACTTGAAGTATCACAAGTAGCAAGAACAATTGGAGTGGGAATTGGATTAAATGAAAATTTGATTGAAGCAATAGCATTAGGTCATGATTTAGGCCATGTAGCTTTTGCACATAATGGTGAAGAAGTTTTAAATAAATATTTAAAAGGTGGATTCAGACATAATGAGCAGAGTGTTAGAGTAGTGACTAGACTAGAAAATGAAGGGAAAGGCCTTAATTTGACGAAAGAAGTTATTAATGGAATATTACATCATAGTGGTCTTGGAACAACAAAAGATATAATAACATTAGAAGGTATTGTAGTTAAATTTAGTGATAAGATGGCATATCTAAATCATGATATAGATGATTCTATAAGAGCTGGACTTTTAAGTAAAGATGATATACCAAAAGAAATAGTCAAAGTTTTAGGGGATAGTTCAGATGAAAGACTCAGAACATTAATATACGATTTTATAAATAATTCAAATAAAAATCTTGAAAATGGTATTAAGGCTATAGGGTTAAGTAATGAAATAAATGAAGCAATGAATGAATTAAGAGGATATATGTTTAAAAATATATATTTAGGAGAAACATTAAAGAATGAAAGGAAAAAAGCAAAATTTGTATTAAATGAGCTTATAGAGTATTTTACTAAAAATCCAAGTGAAATGCCGGAAATATATATGAATATAGTGAATGAGGAAGGATTAGAGCGAGGTGTTGCCGATTATATAGCAGGGATGAGTGATGATTATTGTTTACTATTGTTTAATAAACTTTTTGTTCCTAAATTAGTTATAGATTAGAGGAGTGTTGTTTTAAAATCAAAAATGAAAAGAGGAGTTTTAACTAAAAGAAAGAATTATTATTATTAATGATAATATTAAATAACTTATTATTTACTTACATACGTCATTTAAAATTAATATTTATAAGTAAATAAGAAGGAATAATTGATAAAATGTCGAATATTAAATAATTGTTGAAAAAAACAGTGGAGGAGGGAGGAATACTCCTTGCAAATACCACAAGAACTAATTGAAAAAATAAAAGAGCAGAATGATATAGTTGAAATAATATCAGAAGATATAAGATTAAAGAAAAGTGGGCGAAACTATATCGGATTATGTCCGTTTCATAATGACAAAAGTCCATCATTTACTGTTTCTCAAGATAAGCAGATATATAAATGTTTTTCATGTGGAGAGGCAGGAAATGTATTGACATTTATTATGAAATATAAAAAGCTAAATTTTTTAGAGGCAGCAAAGTATTTGGCGGATAAAGCTAGTATTACACTTAATATGGGAAGTAAGGAAAATAGTGCTGTATCAAAAAAAAAGCAACTAATGTATAAAATTAATGTGGATAGTGCTAGGTATTTTTTTGCTAATTTACAAAAAAACAAATACTCAAAAGATTACTTTTTGAACAGAGGTATAAAAGAAGAAACAATAAAACGCTTTGGATTAGGATATTCATTAGATAACTGGCATGCTCTAATGAATTATTTAAAAAAAAGGGGATATAAAGAAGAAATACTTTTAGAGGCAGGGTTAATCTTAAGGAGTGAAAAAAAAGGAAATTTATATGATAGATTTAGAAATAGAGTAATGTTTCCTGTATTTGATGTGAAAGGAAATGTAATTGGATTTGGTGGTAGAGTTTTGGATGATTCTAAACCTAAGTATTTGAATTCACCTGAAACAATTATTTTCCAAAAAGGAATTAATCTCTATGGATTGAATTTTGCTATAAAAAATAATCTTAAAGAAGATTTCATAATAATAGTAGAAGGCTATATGGATTTAATAGCATTACATCAGGCTGGTATAACAAATGTAGTAGCATCACTTGGTACAGCTCTTACAGTAAATCAGGCACGCCTTTTAAAGAGATATGTTAGCAAAGTTATAATATCATATGATGCTGATGTTGCAGGACAGACAGCAACTCTAAGAGGGCTTGAAATCTTAAAAAACGCTGGATTTGAAATAAAAGTTCTTACAGTTCCACAAGGTAAAGATCCAGATGAGTTCGTAAGAAATAATGGTAAAGAAGCATTTTTAAGATTGATTGATGAAGCATTACCATTGATTGAGTACAGAATAAAGAAAGCATCTCAAGGAGTGAATTTTAAAGATGGAAATGAACTCATAACTTTTGGAGAAAAATTTGCTGAGATTTTGGCAAGTGTAAATCCTATAGAAAAAGATGTGTATATTAAAAAGATTTCAGAAGAGACATCTATTAAAGAACAGGCATTATATGACTTACTTTCACAGGTAATGTCAAAAAATCAAAAAGAAAATGACTTTTTGAATAAAAAGGGATATTTTGGAACAAAATTATATGTAGAACCTGCATATTTAAAAGCAGAAAGAGCATTACTTAAACTTATGATAGATTATGAATTTTATGATGAAATAGTTGATAACTTAGATGAAAATAATTTTATATTGGATTCACATAATAAGATATATTCATTAATAATAGAAGCTAAAAAGAACAATACTAATAATATCTCTTCTTATATAGAGAGTAGATGTGATGATATTGAAAGCTCTAAAGAATATACAAAGATAAAAGAAGAAAATATATTAAATTTAGGTAATTCTGATAAACAAATCAAAGATTACATAGAGCAAATCAAAAGTTTTAAATTGAAAATTCAAATTGATGATTTGAAAAAGAAACAAAGTGAATTAGAAAAAAAAGGGAATATTGAGGAATCTATAGAGATTGCGATGGAATTAATTAGATTGTCCAAACAACTTAAAGTAAAATGATGAGGTTAATAGGTTGTAGCGGAAGGAGGCAAATTTAATGGAACAAAAAGTTAAAGGTGAAGCAATAAAGGGAAAGTCAGAAAAAGATAAAAATGCAAAAATGAATGAAGTAAGAGAACTTCTTGAAAGAGGTAAAAAGAATGGTTCATTAACATATAAAGAAATAATGGAGGCAATGGATCATATTGATTTAACTCCAGAACAAATAGAAAAGATATATGAAGCATTAGAAGCAATGAGTGTAGAGATAATTGGTGATGATGTTAATGAGGCAGAAGAATTAAATGAAGATTTAGATTTATCAGTTCCAGAAGGGATAGCAATTGATGATCCGGTTAGAATGTATTTGAAAGAAATCGGAAAGGTGCCATTATTATCTTCTGAACAAGAAATAGAATATGCAAAACAAATTGAAGAAGGTAATCCAAAAGCTAAAAAGAAACTAGCTGAAGCAAACTTGAGATTGGTTGTAAGTATAGCCAAAAGATATGTTGGAAGAGGAATGCTATTTCTGGATTTAATTCAAGAAGGTAACTTAGGTCTTATAAAAGCTGTAGAGAAGTTTGATTATAGAAAAGGATATAAATTCTCAACTTATGCTACATGGTGGATTAGACAGGCGATAACAAGAGCTATTGCAGACCAAGCAAGAACAATTAGAATTCCAGTTCATATGGTTGAAACTATAAATAAGCTTATAAGAGTACAAAGACAATTATTGCAAGAACTTGGTAGAGATCCATTCCCGGAAGAAATATCAAAAGTTATGGATTTACCAGTAGATAAGGTTCGCGAAATTCAAAAAATAGCACAAGAACCAGTTTCATTAGAAACTCCTATAGGTGAAGAAGAAGATTCTCATTTAGGAGACTTTATTCCAGATGATGAAGCACCAGCACCAGCTGAAGCAGCAGCATTTACAATGCTTAAAGAACAATTAATAAATGTGTTAGATACATTAACTCCTAGAGAAGAAAAAGTATTAAGATTAAGATTTGGTCTTGATGATGGAAGAGCAAGAACCCTTGAAGAAGTAGGTAAAGAATTTAATGTAACAAGAGAAAGAATAAGACAAATTGAAGCAAAAGCATTAAGAAAGCTAAGACATCCATCAAGAAGTAAAAAGTTAAAAGATTATTTAGATTAAGCACCTTTGAAAGAAGGTGCTTCTTTCAACTATAATTATTAGAAATAAAAAAATATGAAGATTGGTGAACAATATGGAATTAAGTAAAAGATTAAATTGGATATTAGAAAAAGTAGATAAATGTGAAACTATAATAGATGTTGGAACAGATCATGGATATATACCAATAAAATTAATTAAAGATAATATTGCAAGCAGGGTTATTGCATCGGATATAAATAAGGAACCACTAGAAAAAGCTAGAATAAATGCAAGTTTAGATGGAGTCATAGAAAAAGTAGATTTAAGGCTAGGTGGAGGCTTAAAGACATTAAAGAGCAAAGAAGTTCAGGGGATAATTATTGCAGGAATGGGAGGGAATTTAATTAGAGATATACTAGAGGCTGATTTAGATAAGGTTAAGGATGTAGATTACTTAGTATTACAGCCAGCACAAAATCCAGAAGTGCTTAGAGAATATTTATATACTCATGAATATGAAATAATAGATGAAGATATTTGTTTAGATGAAGGAAAATATTATGAGCTATTTAAAGTAAAATATAAAAAAAATAATATTACTAAGCTTGAAGATGTATTTTATGAAATAAGTCCTGTTATGTTAAAGAAAAGAACAGAAACATTAAAAAGTTACATAGAAGATAAAGTTGAAAAGAATAATAAAATATTAAACTTTATTAATGATGACACTGAGCATGCTAAAGAAAGAAAGAAACAGCTTATAAGAAAGAATGAAATCCTAGAAAAATTTTTAAAAGATTTTTAAATGAAAGGTAGTAAAGATGAATACTGTAAAAGATATATCAAAGGAAATTGAAAAATTTGCACCCAAATATCTTATGGAGGATTATGACAATGTAGGATTGATGGTTGGAAGAGATGACAAACATGTTAGTAAGGTATTATTAGCTTTAGATTGTACAAATGATGTTATTAGAGAAGCTATAGAGAATAATGCTGATATGATAATAAGTCATCATCCGTTACTATTCAAAAAGCCTAAAAGCATAACTACAAATGATCTTTTGGGAAATAAAATAATATCTCTTATTAAAGAAGATATTAGCTTATATTCTTGCCATACTAATTTAGACAGTACGAAAAACGGAATAAATGATGTGCTTGTAAACTTATTAGGATTTAAATCAAGCTTAATAATAGATGAAAAAGAATCTGAAAATGGAAAATGTGGAATAGGAAGATTAATAAGATTAGAAGAACCTATGTCGTTGGATGATTTAGTTTCTATGATTAAAAATAAGCTAGATATAAAGGGACTACGTGTAGCTAAAGGTAGCGATAAAGTAAATACAATAGCAGTAATAAATGGTAGCGGACAAGATTATTTTTATGAAGCAAAAAAGTTAGGTGCAGACTGTATAATAACAGGAGATACAACATATCATTTTGTTTCTGATTTTAAGGAAATGAATATAAGCATAATAGATGCTGGACATTTTAAAACTGAATATTTAGCATTTTTAAAAACCTTAGATTTCTTAAAAGAAAAATTTAAAGATATAGAATTTATAAAATCAGAAACAAATAAAGATCCATATGAAATTTTTTAAATTTAGAATTAATTAATGTCAAAAAGCATATAATTATTATAGCAATTATATGTTTGGAGGAGAACATGGGGGACTCAGGAGATCATTTAAAAAAAGACTTTAGGAATATGTTCAAACATGGTAAAGAAGCTGTAAGAGGCTTATTTAGAGGTAAGAATGGTGGGTGTGGAAGAAGACCATTAGGAGGTATTCCACCATTTGTACCTTTTAGATCACCATGGATGATACTTTTTTATCCTAAGATAATTGTAGGATGTATAATATTATTGACATTATTATTTTGCGGTGTTAGTTTATATGGGTTAATAATTATTGTTTTGTTAATGATAATATTTTTATTAATATAATAATTGGAAAAAATTACATTGAAAAAATGTTTGTATACTTATTAAATTTATGATAATATATACTTTGCAAGTGAGACGTGCAATCGCTGCTAGACTAGATCTAGGAGAGGAAAGTCCGAGCTCCGTAGGGCAGGGTGCTGGATAACGTCCAGTCAAGGTGACTTGAAGGATAGTGCAACAGAGATATACCGCCTATTATATAGGTAAGGGTGGAAAGGCGAGGTAAGAGCTCACCAGCGTGATGGCGACTTCACGGCTATGTAAACCCCACTTGGAGCAAGACCGAATAGAGAGGCGTATAGGGGCTGCCCGTCCCGCCTCTGGGTGTGTCGCTTGAGCTTATTGGCAACAATGAGCCTAGATAGATGATTGCTTAATACAGAACTCGGCTTATGGCTTATCTTGCAACAAGGTAAATTGAGGGATTAGCAGTATATGAATATTGCTTTGCCCACATTTTGCCCACACATAAGACAAAGAAGTACTTTTACTTTAATATATAATTAACTATTTTGTTTCATTTAAAATATTTGCTATTGTTTGGGTCGCTTCTCTATTCAAATTATCAGTAACGTGCGCGTAAATGTCACTGGTAGTTTGCATAAGTGAGTGACCTAATCTTTCTTGGAGAACTTTCATACTAACACCACCTTCTAATAAAAGTGTAGCATTAGTGTGCCTTAGATCATGCCAACGAATATTTTTATCAATCTTACAATATTTCATTAATCTTTTAATTCTTTGTAATAAACTTGATGGAATAATAAACTTCCCATTTTCTTGAACTAATAAAAGATTTGGACATTTATCTTCAAATTTATTTACAATATAGAATTCTCCATATTTGATTTTATTTAATTTTAATATTTTGATATGATTTTCTATTTTTTTACATAAAGCATCACTTATTGGTAATGTTCTGTATGATGATTCTGTTTTTAATTTATCAGACAATACATATCTATTTTCAACTCGTATTAAAGCCTGACAAACAGTTATTGTTTTATTTTTTAAATCAATACTTTTATCAATATCTAATCCACATAATTCACCACGTCTTAATCCAGTTTCAACTGTAATATCTAAGGCAAGTCTATATATATAATCTTCATAAGACTTTGAATTCACTTTTTTATATATTAAATTTAATTCATCTAATGTGAGAATGTTAGCTTTAAACTTTGATCTCTTAGGTGTATCAACAAATTTACATGGATTATTATTTATCAGCTGTAATTTAACTGCTTTATTAAGAGCTGCCCTTAAAATTCCATAGTATCCTTGTACTGAAGTTGGCGAAATTAATTTACCAGTATTAACTTTTTCTTTTTTTAAATCTCTGATAAATTTTTCGATATGCATCACTTTAATGTCACTCAATTTTATAGATCCAATCATAGGATTTATATATTTTTCTACTGTTTGTAAATATTTATTGTATGTGTTTTCACTTTTTTCATCTTTTATATAGTCATTTAGCCACATATACATATAATCTCGTAGATATATAACAGAATCATTTATATAGCCATTATTGATACGATATATGACTTCATTTAATTTCTTTTCAGCTTCCTCTTTAGTACCTCCTTTCTTTTCTACTAATTTTCCATTTTCGCGATAACGATAATACCAATAATCGCCACGCTTACGTATGCTGCCACGCATAAAATCAACTCCTTCCTTTTTTATTATTAACAATTTATAACATAAAATTCGCAACATATACGAATGTATGTTCTTTACGATTTTAAAAAAAATATAATAGTCATAAAAGTTTGGCTATCTATAAAATGCTTGTCTAAATTCTAAATAATCTTGATACTCCTGATTCTTTTTGTGTATGTAATCTCCAAAGTTGCGGAGGACACATCTGTCTGAGCTAATTAAAAAGTTATGGTTTGTCCAGGATAAAAAATTTTTGTACCTATATTGAGCAGCTTCGGAAGATAGGTTGCAAAAAACCTCGATTTCGTATGAATTATGAATATTTAATTGAGATAAAATTGCATGGTGTGCTAAAAATACACTCGTAAAATAATTTGCTTCCCGTTCCTTAAAATCATAGATTTCATCATCAGAATAATCATTTAAAATATCGTCACTTAAGTGATAGTGATTACAATGTATATGAGCTAATTCGTGTATTATAGTCCACATAATACGGTTTTTATTATGTATAGTAATATCGTTATAATAAATAATGTATTTATCTAATGAGGGTTTATAATCACAGCAGCCATCATTAGAAGTAAGATAAGAAAAAATTTGTTCAATTGTAAGATTAAAATCATGCATAAATTGGCTATAAGAAACAACAGAAATATTTGAAAAAGAATTTAGTACTTTTGAAATATCAATAGGATATTCTTTAATTCCTATTGATAAATATAAATCATTAACAATCCTATTAATATATTTATATCTAATCTTTAAAGTATTTTGCAAAAGCTGCTTCCAATACTTTCATCATATTGTCTTTTTCTTCTTCTGGCATTTTGTTTCTTGCTCTTTCAATTCTCATAATATCACTATCTACTTTATCATCTGTATTATTAGATAATTTATCATCTAAATAAAAATCACCAACAGATACTCCAATAGCATTAGCAATAGCTTCTAAAATTTCAATTCCTACATTTGTTCTTTTATTATTTTCTATAGAACTAAGATATCCACCAGTTATATTGGCACGTCTAGCTACTTCATTTAGCCCTAACCCACTGTTCAATCTAAGCCTTTTTATATTATCACCTAACATTTTTATCACCTCATAGTAAATATTATATACTGACAGTTAATAAAAATCAATGAAAAAACAAGAAAAATAATGTAAATTAAAGATAATCAAATCTATTTACCACCAGTAAACAAATATGGTAAAATATAATGTTAAATGGTAGTTTTGTTTACTGATAGTATATGATGTTATTAACAGATAGTAAACATTAACTAACAGAAAACGAGGTGAAAATATGAATAACATAGAAAAGATTAAAAAGAAAAAATGTATGTCGTATGAAGATATAGCTAAAGAAACCAATGTAACTGCGCAATATATATTTTTATTGGCAAAAGGACAAAGGAAGAATCCGAGCTTAGAAGTTATGAAATCTATAGCACATGCATTAGATGAAAAAGTAGAAAAAGTATTTCAAATAAATTAAGAAGAAGGTGTAAAAATGAGTAATTTATTAGTAAAATCAGTGGACTTTTTTGGTGATGAATTAATTGCTATTAAGAATGAAGATAATAAAAAGATGTATACAGGTGTAAGTTTTATATGTAATGGATTAGGTTTAACAAAAGGGCAAAAAGATAGACAAGTGTTAAACATCCAAGAAGACTTAGTACTAAAAAGGGGGTGCCTCAAATTCGAAGCAGGGGTAATTGATCCAAATAACGAGGTTTTAGGAATTGAATTAGATTTTCTTCCATTATGGTTAGCAAAAATTTCTATAACGCCTAAGATGCAAGAACAGCAACCAAAAGTAGCTGAAAAGTTAGTTAATTATCAATTAAAAGCAAAAGATGTACTAGCACAAGCATTTGTTAAACCAATGTCAAAAGAACTACAAGCGATTTTTATGATGGACAGTAAGCAACAACAAATGGATGCAAGAATAACAAAGTTAGAAAATAATACAACTATTGACTATTCTCAACAAGAGGAACTTAGAGTTTTAGGAACTAAAAAAGTAATTGCAATTTTAGGTGGCAATGATGCTCCGGCCTATAAGGAACTTAATAAAAAAGTTTTTAGTAGCTTTTGGAGAGATTATAAGAGAAAACTTAATGTTAATTCTTATAAAAACACTTTAGTAAAAGATTTCGAAATGGGCAGACAAGCAATCATAAATTGGAATCCAAGTAAAGAAATTAAATTTATGATAGATGGTTGTAATGCTCAAATAAGAATGTAGGAGGTTCAATTATGGAATTATTAACAGTAAAAGAAGTATCTAAAAAATTAAAATTATGTGTTAGCGATACTTATAAACTTATAAGAGCTGGACATTTGCAAGCTTTAAAATTAGGAGCTTTAAAAGTAACTTCATTGGAGTTAGAAAGATTTATAAAAGAAGCTGGTGGCAAAGATTTTTCCGATTTAAATAATGTAAAAGCCTATGAATCAAGTCAGCATAATAACTAAAAGTAAGGAGGTAATAAAATGAAAAAATTAGTCAATGAAATAAAAGAGCATATTAATACTAATTCAATTATTGTTTGTATTGGAACTGATAAATGTATAGGTGACTGTCTAGGACCTTTGGTAGGAAC
>ERZ810019.145-NODE-145-length-19776-cov-8.83064_pt1 | contig 19776 bp, 19 predicted proteins | sample MGYA00520494_ERZ810019 | MGnify/ENA primary metagenome ERZ810019 (study PRJEB31588, sample SAMN03398862) | human gut metagenome | study: EMG produced TPA metagenomics assembly of the PRJNA231909 data set (A prospective, longitudinal analysis of the... | reverse complement strand
GCTCTTCCGATCTCTCTTTATCTTTAATTTATCTAAATATATAGCATCATAGTTATCTTCATCATCGTCATCACTGTCTGATGATCCTTCTCCAGCTCTTGTAACATTTATTGTTATTGTGTTAACTAAAGAATCATCTTCATCATCATATACTTTTATTTTTGCATTTATTGAAGATCCCTTTGATATAGGTATTCCATCTTTTGAATTATATCTTTTTCCATCTGCTGTTATCTCAACAGTATATCCGTCATCTTCTTCTACCTCTATATTAAACTTGCTCGTATTTTCAGGAAGTTGAGCATAATATTTAGTTATACTACTTTTTATATTTGTAGAAGATTTAAATTCAGAATCTTTATATAAAGTTAATGAAGATGAACTTTCTCCCTTGCAAACATATAATGACTCAACCCCTGTAAAAAGACTTGATGCCATAACCTCTGATGTACTTATACTTAATGCTGATGGCAACACTGATGATGTTGCACTTATTGTAAGTGTTAACGCTATTATTTTAATTGCATTCCTATTCATGGCACTTTTCCCTTCTTTATGTTTTAATCATAAATTTTCTATATGATAGTAGAATCTTATAAATCATATTTAAAAATATAATGTATTCATATAATTAATCTATATGTTTCAAATAATTTCTATTAAATTATTTATAATTATTTAATATACTCGCCTTTGCTATTTAATTCATATCCATCGATAATCTCATTACGCGCCATCTTTCCATTTTCTTTTAAATAATACCAAGTACCATCTTCAGTTTTAACCCATCCTGTAGTCATTGCACCACTTTGATTGAAGTAATACCAATCTCCATCTATAAATCTCCATCCAGTTGTCATATATCCATTAGTCTGCATGTAATACCATTTTCCATTAGAATCCTTAAACCATGTGTTTCTAAGCGCTTGTCCTTCTTCATCATAGCGTAACCAATAATCACCTTTTTGTACCCATTGATTTTTAAATTCAGTAGTCTTAGCTATATCTGTTACATTAATTTTAGGTAATACAATACTTGTACTACTATTTGTTATGCCTTCTGTTTCATCTTTGCTTATGCTTCCTTCTCTTTTAACAGTTATTTTATAAGACTCAGCACATTGTGTTACTCTCTCATCATTATATACATCATTAAACTTACTCTTTGATTTATATGTTCTTACATATATAGTCGTACTATCATCTTCAATACTTAAATCATCACCTGCATCATATGCTTTAGCATCACCCTTATCAGATGTAAAAACTTTTACTACATATTTTCCACCATTATCATCATCTTTATCTTCATCACTTTTTACTGCAGCACTTATTCTTATTCCATCACTGTCTTTTGGTAAAATAATTTTATATTCTTTATCTTGGCTATCATATTCTACAACATCATCTTCATCAAAACTGCTTAAAAGATCTAGTTCTTCACCTTCTATAGTTTTAACTGACAAATCTTTTAATTCTCCTACATGAACAACACTTGATATTGCATTTGCCTTTTCAAATAATTTTACTCCTGTAACATTTCCTATACTACAAACTGAAATTAGCGATATAACTAAAGCTATTATCCTCTTTATATTCTTATTCATAAAAATTCCTCCAATTTTATATTAATTCTATTGTATCTTTTAAATGTAATAAAATTATTAACATTTTCTTAATTTAGTATTAATTTGCCATTAATTATAAAATAAATTATTTTATATACTATATATTATATCTCATACTTTACCATATAAATAAATATTTTGTATATATCATAAAATTTAATTATGTTTTTATAATTATTTTAATTTTACAATTAACTCTTTAAATTTATAATACTTTAACTTTAAATATTTATATTTATATGTATAGCTATATTTATATTTTTAATGTTGTATCTACCAATTTATAAAGGCATAGATAAATATTCTAATTCATTAATGTATAAATTAATGATATTAGTATTTACATTAATAGTAAATAAATATTATTAGTAATATAATGATCCATATAAAATTAATCTGAATATTATTTTAGTAAAGATTATACATACCAGTTGATAGTATTAAAAAACAGATAAGATTCTAAACTTCTATCTAGTTTAGAATCTTATCTGTTTTTTAATACTTAATTATATGCGTTATTTTATATCTTATCTAATCCCCATTAGAGCCTAATTTATAGCCATTAATAGTAGTATTTTTAGCCAGGCATAGAGTCACTTAACGAAGTATGAGTCTAGCAATATAGCCCACATTTCTGTTTAGAAAATGCGTTCCTATTTAATCCATGCCCCATTCGAACCAAGCTTATATCCATTAATAGTCTCATTACGTGCCATCTTTCCACTTTCTTTTAGGTAGTACCATTTACCATCTAAATCTTTTAACCAGCCTGTCTTCATAACTCCTGCTGAATCTAAATAGTACCATTCGCCACCAACTAATTGCCATCCAGTTCTTTTAGCTCCACTATTATCAAGATAATACCATTGGCTATCCTTGTAAAGCCATCCAGTAACCATGTTGCCTTGAGCATCTAAATAGTAAGTTTGTCCATATCCTCTATCATAAAACCATGTATTCTTTATTGGATTACCTGATGCATCATTATATTGCCATTTTCCATTTACTGTCACCCATTGATTTGCTTTTACAGTGCTTGTTCCATTATTAGAATCAGTTGTATTGTTTGAATTATCATTATCTGTATTGCTTGATGATGAGCTTGCTTTTCTTGTAATATTTAAAGTATATACTCTTTCATCACCATCATATTTTATTTTAACAGTTATTGTATTCTTTCCTTCTTCAAGATTTACTTTCTTTTCCCAGTCATCATCCTCATCAACTGTTGATCCGTTAATTCTAACTGAATAATCTTCATCTTCTGGTTCTGCACATACCTTAACATATGTTACGCTATTTTTTACTTCTATATTATATGTAGATTTATCTTCTTCAAAATCAAAATCTATATCATCATCCTTATATGTCAATGTTAAATCATCTAAATATATATCATCATAATCATCATCGTCGTCATCCTCATCTAATGATGAAACCTTTTTAACATATACCTTGTATTCTTTTACTACATTATCTTTAACATTATCTTCATCAAATTCACCATCTTTATAAGTTCTTACATATAAAGTAGTTGTCCCAGATTTAATGCTTATTTTTTCTTCTGGATCAAATGCATCTGCACTTGAACTTGAAGTTTTAAATATTTTTGTTTCATATCCATCTTCTTCAGTTACTCTTACATTAACTGAACTTGAATCTGTCTTTGCATAATATTTTGTTTTGCTCTTTTTAAATTTTACTGAATCATCATAATCAGAATCTTCATATAAAGTTATAGTCTTTGAGCCTGACGTTTTGCATAACTTTAGATTAGTTATTCCATATTCTGATGCTGCTTGTACTTCTGTCATCATTAAATTTGAACTACTTGCAGGAATTATTGCTGATAATGCATTAATTGCAAGGGTTGCTGAAATTATACGTTTTGCATTTTTTTGCATAATTATACCTCCAATTGTATATTTTTCATTAGTTATAACCTAAATTTTTTAGATTTATTATATTATACAATAAAATTTGGTCATATTGGTATAACTTTTGTGACAATTTTTGAGGTATATTTTACCACATAAATAATACATTTTTTTTATTATAACTGAAATACTAAGAATATAAGAATTTTATCTTAAGCATCTAAAATAATTATTAGTATGATTATTTTAGATGTTAATCTAAAATATTAAGGAGGCTAAATTAGATATTTTATTAATATCTAATGAGAATATTATGAATAAAAAAGATTCTAGTTATTTACCAAAGCAAAGAACTAACTATCATCCAACAGAAAGCGAAGTTGAAAGCGCAACTGGAGTTGACTTTCCTATTAATATGCCAAACCCTGCTGTAGATTCGATTGTTGTCAATAACATTGCTAATCAGGAGTTTGATTATACAGAAAGTATGTTAGATACTGAAGAGTCTTTTATTAATGAAAAAAACTCTGCTAAAAGAAAAAATACATATTAAATTAATTTTATAAAATACAATCAAACAATTTCATGAAAATACTGAAAGAAAAATAGGAATTAATTTAATAATATGAATATTATTAGTTATATATGGTAACAATATTAATGTACCCCATAATACCATATGTATTGAAATTAGATTTTTTTCATTTTTTCTAATTTCTCAAATAGAGTGACTGTTTACAGCACTCATAGGCCTCCTTGCTCACAGGGAGGCATTTTTTTATTTCTAGATAGGTATAAAAAATTCAAAAAAATAAAATCTAGTAATAAAACTAGTTTGAATAATGCGACATGTTAAAAGTATTAATTTCTAATGATTGTGGCTCAGTAACTTTTATATATATGTTGCAATTAGTTTTCTACATTTTATATCCTAATATTTACTTGGACTTTAAACACCCTAAATGTAATTTTATTATTGCAACATATATATTTAAAAAATTAAAATACTCATTCCAATATTAACATTAGAACGAGTATTTTAATTGACTTATATAAATTTATCAGATATTTATTTTTTTTAATGTAAATAGCTTACTTTGAAAATCGCCAGATATTTGCGCTGTTTGTTGATTTGCTCCATTAAAATCATAAGGCAGACGTATACCTATATTCATTAATGCAGAACCAGAATATATAGTATCATCATCAGTTACTTTATAATAAGCTTCATTTTCTAATCCAACTAATTTCAAATAGCTCTGATTACGTTGATTAGGCTTAGCTAAAACTCTGTACCAGCCTACAAGTATTTCTTCATTATTTGAAGAAACCACTTGCCAAGCAGTTTCGTTTCCATCAAATGGACTTCTCAATCTCCAGAAAGTACCTGAAAGCATTAGTTTTTGTCTCTCTCTATATTCATCTACTTGCCCTTTGATTTCATTTAATTCCTCTTCAGATAATTTTGATAAATCTAGTTCATAACCTAAAACACCAAAGGTAGAAACATTCTTTCTAAGTTCTAATGGAGTTATACGATCAATTTGATGATTTGGAACTGCAGTTACATGGTTACTCATTGTGCTAAGTGGATAACACATAGATGTTCCATATTGAATTTTTAAACGCTCTACTCCATCTGAATCGTCACTTATCCAAATTTGAGGTGAGTAATATAGCATTCCCAAGTCAAATCTACCACCACCACCTGCGCAGTTTTCTATAATTATATTAGGATACTTTTCGCATATATGTGACATTAGTTTATATACGCCCATCATATATCTATGTAATAATTCTCCCTGATGTTCACTATCAAGATAATTTGAAAAGGCTTCAGTTATATTTCTATTCATATCCCATTTTATATAGTCTAATTTTGCACGTTGAATCATGCTATCAATACTTAATATTAAGTAGTCAACAACTTCTGGATTTGCCATATCAAGTACAAGCTGCCCTCTTCCAAAAGAACGTCTTTGATCACTTTTTCCAATTGCCCATTCAGGATGCGCTCTGTATAAATCACTATCAGGATCTACCATTTCAGGTTCAAACCATAATCCTAACTTCAGCCCTTGATCATGAATTTGTTTAGCAAACCATTCCATTCCATGAGGGAATTTACGTTTATCTTCGAACCAATCTCCAAGTGATTTTTGAGTTGAATCACGTTCTCCAAACCATCCATCATCTACAACTAAAGTATCCGCTCCAATTTTTTTAGTTAAATCAGCTAATTTAAGTAGAGAATCCTCATTAAATTTAAAATAACTTGCTTCCCAGCTATTTACTACAATTGGACGTTCAGAGTTTTTCCATCTTTTTGCAACAACATTATTATTTATTATATTATGGAATGTGTGACTTATACCATTAAATCCTTCTTTAGTTACAGCAAAAATACATTCTGGCGTCTTAAATTCAGTGTTAGGTTCTAATTGCCATGCAAAATTCATAGGATTAATTCCAATAAGTGTTCTAGAAACATTCCATTCATCAACTTCAGTTTGAGCTAAGAAACTACCGCTATATACTAAGGATGCAGCATATACTGTTCCAGCAAATTCATTAGCATCTTTTTCAGCCAGCATTACAAATGGATTATGTTGATGAGAACTAGCACCACGAGTACTTTCAATTAACTGACTTCCCATTGTTAATGGCCTTTTAATTAAATGTCTTTCTCTAAGCCAAGCTCCTGATAAAGAAATAAAATCAAGGTCAGAATTAGGAATATCTAATGTACCACTCATAAATTTAGAAATAGTATATGTCTCTTGGCTATTGTTAACTAAACTACTGCTACGAACTACTGCTGATGAATCATTAGTTATACTATAATTCAACTTTAAATATAATTTTAAATTTTCATCATACAGTGTTACTGTAAGTGTTTCATATTCATCACCATATACACATGGAAACTCTGGTGTTCTTTCTTTTCCATGAGTAATTTCATGTTCAATATATGCAAATTCACAATAACATAGCCTATTAGAAATTCTTAATTCTATAGCTGGCTGACGAAAGTCACTAGTTCCATGAATGTTAAATTCCGAAGTCTCTGCCCCCAATGAAAATTTGCTATCATTTTGATAATACTTAATTGTTCCAGCTGCTTTATTATCATCATTAACAAGATAATCAAAATTTTCATTTTCTGCTAAAGACTCTCCATAATATAAATGTCCAAGACTTCCGTTTTTTAGAATTCTAAAAACATAACTCATTTTTTTCGTTCTTAAATGAAAGAACCTTTTCTCTTTATCTATAATAATCATATGATTGAAACCTCCAAATGTCCAAATTAAATCTGACTAACAATATGCTCTATTCTTTTTTTTACTTGTCTATTAAAAATAAATTTATAAATAATTGAAGTTATTTTATAGCTGTATTCTGCATTTTTTTTGTTAAAAGTGCTGTCTTCTGAGTAAGTTACTAAAGTGTGAGATTCATCTACACTTTCTAGTAAAAAAGATTGATAAATTACATCATTATCTCCATATAAAGTACGTTGCTCATACTCATAAGGATAATTAACCTTGAGAATTTCCAATTTAGCAGGAACAACCGTGTTTAGCTTTGTTTTTAGGTTAGTATTTGTACACGTCCCCACTTCAATTTTTTTAATACTAGAGTCAATATTAGAAAAATACTTTTTTTGAACTTCTATAATTTTTTCAAAAAAATTATCAATTGGAACATTTACCTCTTTCTTATATTTCATAAACTATCTCACCACCATATTATATTTAAAATACTACTATTTAATTTCTTCTACTTTCATTTCTTCTATATTATTAAGCTCTGCTTGCTCTTCTTTTAGAAATTGCTTATCCAAAATCCTTAAGAAAGGAGCCCATATTAGTGCAACTAAAACCACATTGAAAACTTGTAAAATTCCCCCTCTAATTGAGTTTGTAGCTAACCAGCCACCTAAAAATACTGGTGTAGTCCATGGAACTGATATTCCAATTGGTGCTGGAACAAGTCCCATCTTTATAACAAAGTAATCAATAGTTACGGCTATCATTGGACCTATTACCCAAGGAATTATAATTACTGGATTTAAAACAACAGGTAATCCAAATGTAATAGGTTCAGATATATTAAATATAGATGAAGGAAGAATCATTCTTGATAATTGTTTTAAACGAGTTGATCTAGCAATGAATATTGCTAATATAATTACACCAAGTGTCATACCATTTCCACCTATAATAGGGAATATTCCCATAAATGATGCACTTATAATATGTGGAACAGGTTCACCAGCTGTAAAAGCAGCATAGTTTTGTAATGCTAATGAATTCCAAATTGGATCCATAACTGAATTTACAAGAATTTGTCCATGTACACCAAACCACCAGAAAATTTGTGCCATAAAAATAGCAATTAAAGTTGATGGTAAACTGCTGCCTAAACTTTCTAATGGAGCTTGTAATCCTTTGTAAACTAAATCAAAAACATTGCCATATGATGTCAAAGTTAAAATATATCTTATAATTGCAAATAATAGTAATACAATAAAAGCTGGAATAATTGCTTCAAATGATTTTGCTATAGCTGGAGGCACTTGCTCAGGCATCTTAATTGTAATTTTAGCTTCTTCAAGTTTAGAATAAAGTTTTCCTACAATAATTCCTACAGCAATAGCAACAAACATTCCTTGAGCACCAAGTTTACTAATAGGTATATATGCGCCTCCATCTTCTGTTACATAAAAAGGTATTAATAATATAAATGCTGAAAGTGAGACTACCCCCGCAAAAATTGGCTGGTCACTAGTTTCCTTTGCTAAATAATATGCGATCCCAAATGTAACAAATACAGCCATAATATTCATTGTTGCATTTGGAACTACCCCTAATAAATTATTCATAAAGCTTGTATATGCTTTAGGCAAGAATTTATCAAATCCAAAAGCAGAAGGTATATTTTGAATAATTAGGATTATAGATGCAAACATAGTAATTGGAAATGCCAGCATAAATGCATCTCTTAGGGCAAGTAAATATTTATTATTAGATATAGCCACTGATAATGGCATAATAAACTTTTCTAATACTTTATTGAATTTTTCCATCATAAAAACTTCCTTTCTCATAATTAACTAAAATAGACTAATAAACCTCTCGAGAGTATTATTAAATTATACTAATTGGTCTTTTCAAATATTATTATAATCGTTTATAATATATTAGAATACGATTTCATGTTGCTAGTTCATAGCATAATGTTGCATCTTGGAGGTATAAGTCATGGAAAATTTTAAATATTCTAATCTATCCGGACAATTAACAAGAGATCTGAGCTGTTATACATGTGGAATAGAACAGTGCTTACCTGGACACGCTTATGGTCCAACTGTCAGACGTGGATATATGTTTTACTTTATATTAGATGGAGAAGGTACTTATCAACTTGGCAATGATTTTTACCATTTACACTCAAAAGATGGCTTTTTAATTATCCCCAATACTCTTATACGCTTTGAGGCTTCTCAAAACAAACCTTGGACATACCTATGGATTGGATTAATAGGTAATCAAGTCGATAATTATTTTCAAAATATATCAATTAATGAAGATAATCCAATATTTAATTTTGAACTAGGTGATGAAATACATAAATTAGCAGAAGAGAGCATACTCAATCATAAATCCTATCCTATTAATAATTTGAAATCAACAGCAAAATTATATAATTTTTTAGATACTTTTTCTAAATACTATCCTTGTTCAAAGAAAAATAATTCACATATAGATAATCAAGATATTCTTGAATCAGCTATCTTTATAATTAATAGTAATTACTATGATAGCCAACTTAGCATTGAGAAAATCTCTACACAACTGCACATCAATCGATCACATCTATACCGATTATTTAAAACTCGTTTAGGTGAATCTCCACAACAATATCTTATAAGGTATAGACTTTATTGTGCAAGAGATTTAATAGATAATGGAGATCTTCCGTTTAATGTAATAGCTACTTCTGTAGGCTATAAAGATCCCTTAAGCTTTTCACGAGAATTTAAACGTAAATTTGGTATCTCCCCATCAGAATATAGGAAGTATTATATAGGTAAGGATTTGGATAAATATAAAATTTCCGATACTAAATAAATTTTTACGTTATTGACACATAAAAATAATGAGCCACTAAATTTTCAATAGCTCATTATTTTTTATATATTAATTTTATATATTAATTTTCCATATTCATCGATATGTCTCTTTAAATTATTATTTGTTATACTTTCATAATGCAATAGATCAAAAAAATATGGCAATGGACATACTTCATTTAAATAATCATATAAATCATTTAAAATATCCTTAGTTATTTCTACTCCAGATATAGTCAAATCTATATCGGATCCTTTCTTATAATTCCCAAGAGCTCTGATTCCAAAAATTATAGCTTTATCTATTTCAGTATGTTTTTTTATTCCATCTAGAATATAACACAAATCTTTATTAGTTAAACCGCACATTATTCTATAATTCCTTTTATAATTTATCATGCATTATTTTTATTTCTGGAAAATATCTATTAACTATTTCCTGAACTATTTTATTCGCTAGCTCTGAATCATAAGTATGATTAGTCAAATTCCTATTAGCTAATGCTTCTATCCATATATGACCATCATTTATCAAATCATTTTGAAATGCCTGTTTTATTGCTTCTCTCGGACTTTTTACTATAAATCCATCTTTCTCTAAATAATCTTTTAACACTTTCCATGCAAGTTCAAATGTCATTTCAAAAAATTGTATTATTCCTGCTTGCTCTAGTTCTGATAGATTTTCCTCCTTGGAATATTTCTCCAAAAGAGTATATACTTTATTAAAATTTTCGAATCTCTGCTTCCATCTTATATCTTTTAATTCATCAATCTTAAAGCCCTCCATATTTTTATACTATTCATTATATATTATAACCCATGTACATTTTTCTTAAAACCCATTAAACATAAAGTAATTGAGTATATATTACATAGCATAAATAAGGCACGTACAGAGTTTATAGTGAAATAAAGCTAAATTATTAGCACCGCATTATTATTTTTGTAAATAAATGAATTTTTAAATTACGGAATATTTATTTATGCATGTTTAAAGATTTAAGAAGTTAATATTTTATCATTTTTTAAAAGGTATAATTTTATAAATATATGAATATAGATTCTTAAAAATTTGCTTATTTTATGAGGGTTTTATGGAGATAAATATATAATTATTCATATACTTTCTCTGTTTAAGGAAATATCTACTCATAGGCATTTTAAAGAAACATCTTCATCAGTAGATGAAGATGGACTATACTGCTAGGCTCATGCCTCGCCAAGCATTATATGCCAAAGAGTAGATATACTGCAATTCAGATCTTTTCTTATTTATTGGAATATACGAGGCTTTTCTAAGTAGTTCCATAAATTAATACAATTTATGGAATTACATTTTAGATATAGAATATTCCATAAACATAAATTATAGCAAGAAAAATTAAATATCTATGATTTTAGAAAAAACAAAGAAATTCAATATATGAATACCCGACTCATATTCATTCGCTGGGTAAGCGATTCACACCAAATCACAGATTTGGGTTCTCTGCTTAGGCGTAGTATTGTATTAAGAAATTTAAGCTTTTAACTTCTTAGAGATAGGCTGTTCCAAAATAATTTGTCCAACACTTGCTGTTGGAGCAAATTGTTTTGGGCACAGCCTATCTCTTTAGAAGTTTTAGCTTAAATTTCCCTACAATCGAGCCTATCATATATTGAATTTCGGTTATTTTCCCATAAACTCAGTACGTCCTTTATTTAAATTGCTGAGTTTCCTCTTTCACCAGTTCTTATTCTTATACAATCAGCTATATCAATTACAAAGATTTTTCCATCTCCAACTTCTCCTGTTCTAGCTATTGATAAAATTAATTCTATAACTTCTTCTACCTTTTCATCTTCAACAACAATTTTAACTTCTATCTTTTGGAGAACATTTGTAACTACTTCATTTGTTCTATAGTACTCAGTCCATCCACGTTGCTGACCACATCCCATTACCTGACTTATAGTTATACCATTTATATTTTCATTTTTTAATGCTGTCTTTATTGCTTCAAGCTTTGATGGTCTTATAATAGCTTCTATTCTTTTCATGACTTAATTCCCCCTAATCTAATCCATTAAATGATGGATAAGCAGATTCACTATGTTCAGTTATGTCTAATCCTTCTGCCTCTGAATCTTCTGAAACTCTGATATCACCAAATAATTTTATAACTTTAACTATTATAAATGTCATAACTCCTGCAAATACTATAGTTATAATTATACTCATTATTTGTGCAACAAATAACTTAGTATCACCAAAAAATAATCCATTCCATTGTGCTGCTGAATTTATTGATTTTTGTGTGAATAGTCCTGTAGCTATTCCACCCCATATGCCTCCAATTCCATGGCATCCAAATGCATCAAGAGCATCATCATATCCAAACTTAGATTTAACCTTACCCATAAAGAAGAAACATATAGGAGATACAAGTGCTCCAATTATAATTGATGACCAAAGTGGAACAAACCCTGCACCAGGAGTAATTGCTACAAGACCTACAACTGCTCCAGTCGCTGCGCCAAGAACTGTTGGCTTACCATGTTTCACTTTTTCTATTAACATCCATGTAAGCATTGCACAAGCTGCTGATGTATTTGTTGTCATAAATGCATGTACAGCTAATTCATTTGCTCCTAATGCACTACCTGCATTAAATCCAAACCATCCAAACCAAAGTAATGCTGCTCCTAATACAACTAATGGAATATTGTGTGGTTTATATGACAACATACCATATTCTCTTCTCTTTCCTAATATAATACAAGCTACGAGTCCTGATACACCTGAGCTTATATGAACTACATTACCACCTGCGAAGTCTACTGCTCCTAATGCTCTTATTAAACCACCGTCTCCCCATACCATATGGGCTAATGGATAATAAACTAAAATAAGCCATGCAGCAACAAATACAAATAGAGATGAAAATTTCATTCTTCCAACTAATGATCCTGTAACAAGCGCTGGTGTTATTATTGCGAACATCATTTGAAATGCTGCAAATAATAATTGTGGAATATTAGATGCATATGCACTATTAGGTTCTGCACCAACTCCACTTAGACCAATATAATTAAATCCGCCAATTATTCCATGAAAATCAGTTCCAAAAGAGAGTGAATACCCTATTAGTACCCACATTACTGATGCTAGTCCACAAATAAAGAATGATGACATTATTGTATTAAGTACGTTTTTTCGACGAGCCATTCCTCCATAAAAAAATGCTAAACCAGGTGTCATAAAGAATACTAATGCTGAACAAATCAATATAAAGCTAATATCTGCAAAATTTAAATCCATATAAAGTTCCCCCTAAAATTAATAAACTTAATTTTTTGATAAGAATTCATTATATATTTAAAAGTAACGTGCACATTAATTTAAATAATAATTATCTAAAAAATTTTATAAAAAAAGACGTTTAGGAATATACTTCACGTATACTTTTCCTAAACGCCATCGTTATATTTCTAGTATATGTATTCACTTATATTTTGTCAATACTTTTTTTGACATTTTTTAAATTTTACTTAATATGTTACAAATTTATCATATATCTTATAACCTTTATTACTATAGTATTTTAATTGAACATATGGTTTTTACTACTATATTATAGAATTTATTATACCAAATTAAACAATATCTTATTTCGACAATCAATTTTTTTTATAAAATTCTAAAATTTTTTTCATTTTTTCTCTAATATCAAAGTATTTATTAGGCATATCTTCGTCCTTATCTATGAGTTGAAGTAGATTCGTTATATCTCTAATTTTACTTATTTTATACCAATCATCTATCAAAATATAATTTGATTGCTTTTTATATTCATCTTCAAATGCATTTATTAAATCATTATTAAAGTACTCATCATATCTAAAGAATTGTCCTATGTCAGCTAAAGGATGACCTGCCATACAAAATTCCCAATCCAATACACCTGATAAATTTCCTTCATTATCAATAAGTATATTTGTTCCTTGAAAATCTCCATGAACCATTCTAGGATCATTATCTAATGCTTTTAATATATGTTCATTCTCATCTACTATCTTATAAATCTGATTTTTTATTTTTTCTCCCAATCTTATTTGAGCATTTTTTCCCATAAACATCCTGTACCATTCGCTTAATGGTGGAGTCAAAGATTTTATTTGTAAATTATCATCTAAAAATCCCACTTTATCATATTTATTTTTATGTATAATTACCATAGTATTTGCAACTTGTCGTACAAAATTTTCTTCTATTATATTCCCTTCTCTAATATAACTGCTAAGACTTTGTCCATCTAATCTTCTATATATTACAAATTCTCTATTTTCAATTATCTCATGATTATCAAGTCTATATATTTCTGGCACTTTAATTTCGTTTCTTAATTTATTAAATAATTTAATTTCTCTTTTATAGCTTTCATTATTATCAAAAAATATTTTTAATATAAAGCTCCCTTTATTTTTAGTATCTATTTTATAATTAGTAGTCCTACAACCTTCATCCATTCTTGAAATATATTTAATATCTTCTGCCTTTAATATTCCTCTAAATAATATTTTTATTTGTTCCAAATTTAAATTTAAATAGGGCATTGTTCTTTCCCAATTATGCTCCAAGCAAATCACATCCTAAAGTATTCTTATATTCTTGTATTCTTGTATGTAGCTATTTATATATATATTTCTTCTAATATTCTTATATATTTCTCCTGTTATATATAACTATATTAACTATGACCTTTAAATATTTTACCATAAATATAAGTGACAACTAAAATTTATATTTTGCTATTCAATCTTACTCAGCCAATTGCATGCAGACCAAGTTTCTACCAAGCATAGTGGATATAAACATAATATAATTTTCTAAAAGAAAAAAATATCTCAAGCTATGTATTTTAGCTTGAGATATTTTTATTAGCTCTAATTTCTATTAGAATTTTAATTCAAATGAATCACAATCTGTACATGCTTTTTGTGTTGGATCAGATTCATGTGTACCTACTTGAATTACTTCTAGGGTACAATAATCCTTTTGTTGTGCATGGTGCTTACAATTGTTTACTGTGCATTTAATACATTCATTTACTGACATTAAAATCACTCCTTCTGACAACTTAGTCAGTAATATTATCTGCACTATCAAAAAAAATATACTTGTCTTATTTATTGATAATTAATATCATTTACTTTTTTGATTTACTTCTATTTATTTAACTAAGCCATTAATTTTTGCACATATTCATACGCATCTACTATAGCTTTAGTTTTGGTTTCATATATATTTTCTTCGCCCAACCTATCTGTAAAGCCCATTCTTTTCAAAACTCTAGCCGGCTGTTCATTTACATGTGTAAGATATAGTTTTATATTCAGTTTTGAACATTGGGCAAGCAACTTATTTATAGCATCTACTGCTGATGCATCTATAGCATGAGTATGTCTCATATCTAAAATCAATACTTCCATTGATTGATTTAATTCTTTAGTTTTATGTATAAAGTCCTGAACAACACCAAAAAATATTGGTCCATTTACTTGATAAATATTTATTTTCCCTGCTGCATCTTCAAGCATTTCTGTTATATCGCCCTCGAATACTTTTTCATATACTAAATCTCTTATCTCTGTTGTATCTGTAACTCTCTTCATAAATAGTGCCATTGTCATTATCATTCCAAAACCAATAGCAACAACTAAATCAAAGATTACTGTACATCCAAACGTAACTAATAGAACTATTATATCACTCTTAGGTGCACGTAACAGTTCTTTAAATGTTCTCCAACCACTCATATTGTAAGCAACTACTATTAATATTGCTGAAAGTGTTGTCATTGGTATCATTTTTGCAAGAGGCATTAGTAATAACATTGTAAATAGTAACGTTATTGCATGAACCATGCCTGATATTGGACTTTTACCACCAGATTTTATATTTGCAGCTGTTCTAGCTATTGCTCCTGTTGCTGGTATTCCTCCAAATAATCCTGAAGTAATATTGGCAATCCCTTGCGCTACTAATTCCATATTTGAATCATGTGTATCATCTATCATTTCATCAGCCACAACTGCTGATAATAATGATTCTAATGCCCCTAATATTGCAATTGTTATTGCTGGTGCAAATAGTTTATTTATAGTAGCTATACTGAATGAAGGTAATGCTGGAATTGGTATAGCCGATGATATTTCAGTAAATCTGCTACCTATTGTATCTACTGGCAAATGTAAAACTTGTACTAAAAGGGTAGATGCTATAAGTGCTATCATTGAACCCGGTATTACTTTATTTACTTTAGGCCAAAGTGCTATTATTACTATACATCCTATCCCAATCGCTAATGAATATATATTTAATGTATTCATATTTGCAAAATAGCTTCCCCATTTTGGAATAAATTCTGCTGGTACATTATCTATTTGTAATCCTAGCAAATCTTTAAGCTGGCCTGAGAAAAGTGTAACGGCTATGCCAGCAGTAAATCCAACTGTTATAGTTTTAGGTACATACCTAATAAGAGAACCAAATCTTAATAAACCCATAATAACTAATATAATTCCTGCCATAATTACAGCTGTAATTAATCCGTCTAATCCATGTTCTGCAATTATTGAATATATTATAGTAACAAATGCAGCTGTTGGACCTCCAATTTGAACTTTACTTCCCCCAAGAAAAGAAATTAGAAATCCAGCAAAAATTGCTGTTATAAGACCTTTTTCTGGTGAAACACCAGATGATATAGCAAGTGCTATTGATAGTGGTAATGCTATAACAGCCACAATAATCCCAGCTATTATATCTTTTGCCACCTGATTCTTAGTGATCTCTTTGTTTTTGAACATTGTAAAGAGTTTTGGCATCATTGTTTTATCACATCCTTTAAATTTGTACCCTATAATATTACTCTTTTTTACATAGTCAGTCAAAAAATTGCTTCAAAGTAATGTTTATCATTCTAATATCTATTAAAATCTACAACGTTTTCTCACAAAATCCCTTAATAATATCAGTTTCATATATAGTTCATATTTTATTATTTGCTTAATATTATATTCAATTCTTCTTTCAATTCATCACTTATTGCTGTTAATGGTAATCTAACTTCATCAGACTCAATTAATCCTTTTTTCTTTAAACAAAACTTAATAGGAGAAGGATTCGGCTCTTTAAATAAAAGGGGAATAAATTCATATAGTTCTTTCCATACTTTTAACGCATCCACATGGTTATTAGATTTTACAAGATTATATACTTTTATAAAATCAGCAGTTCTTAAATGTGCAGATGCCATTATTCCCCCATGACCTCCAAGTAAGAGTGTATTATAAAATAATCCATCATCTCCAGTTAATATGGAAAAATCTTTTGGTGGGTTTAAAAGTAAATCTGTAGTTTGCTTCAAGTTAGCACAACAGTCCTTTATTCCAATTATATTATTTAAATCAGCTAGCTTATATATTGTTTCATTTTCTATATTTACACCTGTTCTATATGGAATATTGTATACAACTATATCTAATCTTGTAGCTTCAGATAAGCTTTTAAAATGCTCAAATATTCCTTTTTGACTCGGTTTTGAATAGTAAGGTGTAACAGAAAGTATCCCATCAATATCATATCTTTCTATTGTCTTCACTTTCTTTACTAATTCACTAGTATTATTACCTCCAAGTCCAATATATATAGGAACTCTTTTATTATTTACTTCAATTGTTTTCTCTACTATTTCCTCATACTCACATGATGATAATGTTGGTGATTCTCCTGTTGTTGCAAGAGGCATAAACCCATTTACTCCTTGATCTATATAATGATTAATCATATTTTCATATGATTTAACATCTAACTTTCCATCTTTAAATGGCGTTACTAATGGTACAATTACACCTTGAATCTTCATTTTTTAATACACTCCTTTTAATTTTGTAATTAAATAGGAAAACCCGCCTGGCATAAAACCAGACGGGTAGAGTTAATCACACTTAAAGCTAAGATGAAACTATTGTTTAAAACTTTTCAAATATTCTTATATACATATAAGTAATCATAATAAATAGTTCCATCAAACCTTTGTAGCTCTCCACTTTCGTGACAGTTATACATATATTCTATGCATCCCCAGAAACAAATCTTTGCATAATTTCTTCCTTCGGCCATAGCACCTTTCCTAAATTAATCATAGCTTGCCAGCTCATAATAAGTACTTATTGCTTATAGCACCTCTACCTTAGGTTTTTCCTAATTAAATTACTAATAATTATAACACTATGTCGGTAATATGTAAATATTTTTTAATTTATCTAAATAATTATAAAATTTATAAATCAAAAAATCCTAAAATGACTTTTATAAACAACATTCCTACTACTAATAAAATAATCGGTTTAATGAATTTTGCTCCATTTTTAACTGCTAAATGAGCTCCTATATAGTTTCCTGCTATGGAACATACTGCAGCTGGTATTCCTATGGCAAATGAAACTTTAGAGCCTAATATGTAGGCTATTAAAGCTCCTATATTAGATGCAAGGTTAACTACCTTAGCATTTCCTGATGCCGTAATTAAATTAAATCCTAATAATGAGGTGAAAGCTAGTACTAAAAATGTTCCTGTACCTGGTCCAAAAAAGCCATCATAGCCTCCTATTATAAATCCAATTATTAAAGACATAAAATACATATCTTTTCTTTTAATTTCTTTTTCTTCTTCTAATGAACCAAAACTTCTATTAAACAATAAGAATACGGATACAATTGGTAATATAATCATTAAGCAATAATGTAGATACTTTTCATCTAATATTAAAACTAATTTTGCTCCAAACCAAGATCCTATTATTGCCCCAATAGCTGATAATATAGCTGGCTTTAATTTTATATTTCCACTTTTAAAAAACTTACTAGCCGCTACAGCTGTTCCTATACTATTAGCAAATTTATTAGTTCCATAAGCCACATGTATAGGTACGCCAGCAAAAATATATGCTGGAAGTGATATTAATCCACCACCGCCAGCAACTGCATCAACAAATCCTGCTAAAAATACTAGTGGGCATACTATAATTAGCATTGTTATATATGATTCCATATAATTCCCCCTATTTATGTCCAATGCTTATATTTTAGATATATTCTGATTTCATGTCAAATAATATATAACAATTTCATATGTGAATATTTCCAAAAAGTATTCTTAAACAAGGATTTATCAACTTATATATAGAATAATTTATATGTTATCTTTATTTTTATTATAAAGATTTATATTATATAAATTTATAGTGCAATCTATAACAAGAAAGAAGGATTTATTCATGTATACTAATTATATATTTGACCTTTATGGAACATTGGTAGATATACATACTAATAAAAAATCTAAAATTCTTTGGAGTAAACTTTCATTGTTTTATTCATTTAATGGTGCTATATATTCTTCTGATGAATTAAAAGCATCATATCTTAATAAATTTAAAAAAAACAGAAATCTTTATCTCATACTAAATATCCAGATTTCCCATTAGAAAATATATTTAAAATTCTTTATGAAGAAAAAGAAGTTAAACCATCTGAAGATTTAGTTAAATCAACAGCACATCTGTTTAGAACTCTTTCAATAAAATATTTAAAACTTTATAATGGGGTAATAGAACTATTAGAATTACTAAAAAGAAAAGAAAAAAATATTTATCTATTATCAAATGCTCAACAAGTATTCACTCTGTATGAAATGAGAATTTTAGATATAGAAAAATATTTTGATAAAATCTATTTTTCATCTGATTATTATATTTGCAAACCTGATTCAAAATTTTTTGAGCAATTAATTAGTGACCTTAATTTAGATATAAAAAAATCTATAATGATTGGAAATGATCCTATTTGTGATATAAAAGGTGCTCAGTCAGTTGGATTAGATACATTATATATACATTCAAATTTATCTCCTGAAATAAAGCACGAATTTAATCCTACATATAAAGTTATGAATGGAGATGTTAATCAAATATCATCGCTTATTATAAACTAAAAAGAGATAGTTATTTCTAACTATCTCTTAAACCTACCTAGCAACGTCCTACTCTCCCACACAGTCTCCCATGCAGTACCATCGGCGCT
>ERZ810019.144-NODE-144-length-20042-cov-7.27898_pt1 | contig 20042 bp, 15 predicted proteins | sample MGYA00520494_ERZ810019 | MGnify/ENA primary metagenome ERZ810019 (study PRJEB31588, sample SAMN03398862) | human gut metagenome | study: EMG produced TPA metagenomics assembly of the PRJNA231909 data set (A prospective, longitudinal analysis of the... | reverse complement strand
TCTGAAAATGTTCCATCATATACAAAATTACATCCACAAGAAGGACTTCCTTCTTTTAAGATTGCTTTATCAATACCAATTGTCTGCGCTATTTTTAATGTTTCGTATGCACCTTTTATAAATTGATTTGTACAATCTTCTCCAGTACTGCTTATAGCTTTTCCTTCTCTATTTCCTATAATTTTATCAGATGTTCCTTGAAGCTCTACTGGATTTCTAGGCGTTGGTAATCCTCCTAGTTGCTCTGGGCATACTAAAATTGCTCTTCCTTCTTTAAATAATTTTAAACATTTTTCATTTAAATTATTTTTTCCATTATATTTACAATCAACACCGCATAAACATGCACTTACTATATACATAAGATCACCTCGCCTTTCCATAATACATTTTAATCCATAATCTAATAATTATTAATAACTTTATATATTAATAATATAAATAATTACAATATATTATTATATAAGATTAAATAAAAAATAGCCACCCTTTTAGATGGCTATAATTTTTTTAATTTATTTAATAACTTCTACACTTCTTCTAATAAGTAAACACTATCTGGTGCTATTTCCCCATTTGGAGTATATAATATCCAATCTGTTAAATTATTCAAATCAATTTCCATTTCTGTTTCTGCATGTAAATCTTTTATGTAGTATGGTTCTTGAGTCAAAATTGCTTGTGCCTTTAAACCATCTATTTCTTTAATATGAAACCAAATGTGTTCTCTAAAAGTATCATCGTCATTTTTATATTCTTCATCTACTTCAAGTCCGATTTTCACAAGACCTTCAATTTGTTCATTCTTTATGGCCTCAATAAAATATTCTATTCTCTCCATAGCTAGTACACTCATTCTTAAAGTCTCTTCATTTGTGTACATCATAAGCATATTATCTGAAATATATTCATTTACCTCTGATACATGTCTATATTTTTTATTCTTAAAATCTTCTTCACTTAAATACAAATAAACTATACCTGTATTTTCATTATGACCTTCTTTTCTATCATTAAATCCACCAACCATATCTCTTTTATACATTTTTAATGCTTCATTATAATCTATCCAAGTTGCTACTATATCATCACCATTATTCATACGTCCAATCCAAAATGCATCTTCTTCATCAATAAATGTATTATCAGATATAATCCTTTTTCCTAGAGTTTGCAATATATAAAAATGATTTTTGTAATTTTCAGTGTCTGAATTTACTACCTCAACTTCAATTGCCCCACATCTATTTAGTCCATGTGTATGAAGCCATACATCATTATTTTTTCCACTTACAGCTTGAACAGTATAAATATAATCTGGTGATGGTGGGACAGATGCTTCAACTGCAAGTTTTACCCATACACTTGATAATACTCTTTCAACACAAAAATCTATAACACCAGCCATATTGGGTACTATTGTATATAATATTTTTAATTGTAAATGATATGATTTAAGAATATCCTCTCCAAAAGTCATTGCAACAGTTAATCCTGAGTCTGATTGTGTGATAATATTGTAATTTTCTTCACTTAAATGATGGTTTATTGTATACATTGGACCAAGTTCATATGTTTCTGGAATTATTTCTACTTTATATGCTTCTTCTTCATATTCTATAATAGCTTCTATGTTTTGTCTAAACTCTACATTTTGTACAACAAATAAACTGCTATTTTTCAATCTTTCTATTACTTCATTAGGATTTTTAATAATTTCTATATTTCTTGGTACTGCCATCATATATGATGTTGTTTTTTCAATTACTCCATTTCTCAATTCTCTCTTTTTCTTAAATCCAAACATTATTTCTACTCCTCTTTATAAGTTTTTATCCCTTATTATCTCATATATTGAAACTCTCACTACTTTTGTAAAAATTATACCATACAATCTATATGGCATAATATACTTCTTTTATAAATAAATATTAAAATCACTTTTTATTTATAATATTTCTATGTATAAATAATTAAATAAAGAGTATGAGTATTAATAAAATTATTATAATACTCATACTCTTTAATATTTAACTTAAGCTTTTAATTCAACCATAGTAACACCATCTCCACCTTCACCGTAAACACCAAGTCTATATGATTTTACATGTGGATGTCTATTAAGCATATCATTTATAGCCTTTCTAAGTATGCCTGTTCCTTTACCATGAACTATGGTTACTTCTCCAAGATTTGCTCTATAAGCATCATCTAAATATTTATCTGCCTTATAACATGCTTCTTCAGCATCTAAACCTCTTAAGTCAACTCTTGATTCAACTTTTGCTAAATTTAATTTTACTTCTCTTTTTCTTCTAACTTTTTCAACTTTAGTTTCTTTTGTCTTTCTCAAGTCTTTAGCTTTAACATTAATTTTCATAATACCAGCCTCGACCTGCACTTCACCTTTATTATCAGGCATAGAAACTACAATTACCTTTTGATTAAGTGATGGAAGGAACGCTTCCATTCCCGGAGTTATTTTATCTATTGGCTCCCCTTCATTTTCTTTCATATGGCCAATATGTTTTTCTTTAGCTTCAAGGCTTTCTTTAAGTTTCTTACGCTCTTCTTCAAGTCTTGCTCTTCCGCCACCTGAGATTCCAAGCTTTTCAAGTTCTCTCATGGCTTTTAATATCTCATCGGCTTCATCTTTAGCATTTGATATTATTTCTTTGGCTTCACGTCTTGCATCCATATATGCCTTATCTCGTGTTTCTTCCAATCTTTCAAGCTTTTCTTCATATTTCTTTTTAAGCTCTTCTGCTTCTTTTCTAATAAGCTGTGCATCACGTGCTTCTTTCTTTGCAATAATGCTTTTTTCTTGAAGCTCTCTTATAAGCCCTTCAAACTGAAGATTTTCTTCTGACATGTATTCCTTAGCTTTACTTATTATATCATCATTAAGACCTAATCTCCTTGAAATCTCAAAGGCATTAGATTTACCTGGAACACCTATAAGAAGCCTATATGTTGGTCTTAAAGTTTTTATATCAAATTCAACTGATGCATTTTCAACACCTTCTGTTCTTAATGCATAAGCTTTCAAATCACTATAGTGAGTAGTTGCAATAATTTTGCTTCCTCTGCTTCTTAATGTCTCAATTATTGACATTGCTAATGCTGAACCTTCACTTGGATCTGTTCCTGAACCAATTTCATCAAATATAACAAGTGAATCTTTATCCGCCTTTTCCATAACACGTATTATATTTGTCATATGAGATGAGAAAGTAGAAAGACTTTGTTCTATGCTTTGTTCATCCCCAATTTCAGCAAATACTTCTTTGAAAAATGCAACCTCAGAGTTATCCTTTGCAGGTATTAAAAGTCCACTTAGTGCCATTACATGTAAAAGCCCTACTGTTTTTATTGTAACAGTCTTACCACCAGTATTAGGACCTGTTATCATAAGTACTTGAAATTCATCACCTAAATGAACATCAGAAGGAACTACTTTGTCAGCTTCAATAAGAGGATGTCTTGCAGCCAATATATTAAATATACCATCTTCTCTTATTACTGGTTTTATTGCATTAAGCTGTGATGCATATCTTCCTTTTGCAAATATAAAATCAAATTCAATGAGTGTATCTATATTACTTTTGCAAACTGATGCATTTTCTTTAACCTTTAATGAAAGTTCTGAAAGTATTCTTTCTATTTCAGCTTTTTCTTTTAATTTAAGCTCTCTTATTTCATTATTTAAATTTACAAGGCTCATAGGCTCAATATAAAGCGTTGCACCTGTTGAACTCTGGTCATGTACAAGTCCAGGCACTGCGCCCTTATACTCAGCTTTTACAGGGAGAACGTATCTGTCTCCTCTCATTGTATATAAGGTATCTTGTAAATACTTTGAGTTACTTTTCATTATAGAATTTACTTTTTCTCTGACAGATGAGTTCTTCTCTTTAATACTTCTTCTTATTCCATATAATGTTTGGCTAGCTTTATCACTTATTTCTTCTTCAGAAACAATACATCTTTCAATATCACTTTCTAAATTTTTAACTGGCTCTAGAATATAAGCTAAATCTTCAAGTCTTGGAAATGCTCTTTCTTCTTCTTCTCTCTTAAAAAATTCTTTCATAAGCCTTGCACTTCTAAGCATATTCCCAATTTTAAGAAGAGATTCTGGAAGAAGAGTTCCTCCTTTTTTAGCTCTTTCTATTGCTTCATTTATATCATAAAGGCCTTCAAGAGGTGGATTTCCCTTTGTTATTAATACCTCTAATGCCTCATTAGTTTCCTCTAATTTATTGTTAATTTCATATAAGGTTTCATAAGGTACAAGGCTATCAACCTTTTCTTTTCCACCTGATGTACGTGTATATTTCTTTATTAATTCTTTTACTTTATCAAATTCTAAAACTTTTAGACTTCTCTCATTCATAAAAAACCTCATCATACTCGTTAAAATATTTATCATTTTTAATAATATACTAATTTCAAAAAATTGCAATAATTTAATCATTTGGTCAATGTCTAATTCTTATTTCAGAAATAAGTTTGTTATTATATTAACTTCTTAATTTAATACAATAACAATCAAAAATACATTCTATATATATTATAAATAACTAGAAAAAATAATAGCTGATTATGATTTTTCCTTTTCATAATCAGCCATTATAATATCTTATTATTAAATTTTTTAATAATTGTTACACACCTCTTTTTACTATTCACGCTCTACTTCACATCACCTCTTAACCTAATAAGTCAAAGCTTAATTTCATTTATAAACTGAATCTTAACCATCTCCTTTATAAATTTATTTCTAAAATTTCTTTTCAACCTTAATGCAAATGCTTTTTCACTTAAACTTTATAGATCACTCAAATATCTCTTTCAAACTCTATAATCGTTGCATCAATTATGGTAATTCATGCTTTATTGTTTAAGCTTAAATAAACATTGGTTTCACCTCCTTACTATGTTCTAAATCTTAATTTCAACTAACCTTTGCATTGGAATCATCTCCTTATATTTTATCACCTAATCAAAATCATGTTCTTAAATAAATTTTGCTCTCACTCCTTACTACGTTTTAAATCTTAGTTTCAACTAACCTTTGCATTGGAATCATCTCCCTATATTTTGTCACCTAATCAAAATTATGTTCTTAAATAAATTTTGCTCTCACTCCTTACCATGTTTTAAATCTTAGTTTCAACTAACCTTTGCATTGGAATCATCTCCTAAATTAATTCTGAAAATTTTGAATATTGTTTTTATTGATTAAATTATATCTCTATCTTGTGGGAAAATATAGTCTATTTTTCAATTTTTATTTATGATATAATAAAATAGTTGGGGTATATTTACTTTTATAAATTATGTTAACGTTTAATAAAATTTGCTGTATAATGTAATTAAAACTAATTACTATATTATACAGGAGATTATATTATGAATATTAGAGAAAAAATGAGAAAAGGAATGCTTTATACAGATATGTATGAGGGGTTACCAGATGAACGTTTAAGAGGAAAAGAACTTATATATGATTATAATAACACACGCCCTAGCGAGCAAAAGAAACGTGGTGAAATATTAAAAAAACTTTTTGGAAGTGTTGGAAAGGAGCCTTTTATTGAGACACCATTGCATGTTGCATATGGCAGTAATATACATATTGGTGACTACTTCTATGCTAATTTTAATTTAGTTATTGTTGATGATATAGAAGTCTATATAGGAAATAATGTTATGATAGCTCCAAATGTAACTATCTCTGTAACTGGACATCCTATACATCCTTCTCAAAGAAAAGACGGAGCACAATTTTCTATACCAGTTAAAATTGAAGATAATGTATGGATTGGTTCAGGTGTTATCATTCTTCCTGGAGTAACAATTGGAAAGAATTCTGTTGTTGGTGCTGGAAGTATAGTTACAAAAAGCATCCCTGAAAATGTAGTTGCAGTTGGCAATCCCTGCAGAGTTTTAAGAGAAATAACTGAAAAAGATAAAGAAACCTTTTCTGATATAGATAATTAATGGTTGTTTAAAAATTAGTACAATCCTTACTGAACATATCTTTATCATATATAAATTTAGTATTTAATTTTATTTTATATAACAAAAGAGTGTCTACTAATTGGACACTCTTTTGTTATATAAAAATATTATTCTTATTTCATAAATAACTTCGAGGTTTAATCTTTATTCATTAAATAATAAAATATCAATATATTATTTATGATTGGAGGATTTATTTATGAAACTACCTTTTATGAATGCATAGCAAAAGCTATTGCATTATCATAAATTTAATACAATAGCCTTTGCTTATCCTAAAAATTTAGATTTAATTTGGAGGAGCAAAATGAGCTATTTAAAAGAATATGAATGGGAGTTAATTCCCAAAACTCTGCCAACTATAAGAAGAATATGCCCTAAATGTGGCAAAAAAACAAACTATATAAACACAAAAAAATTCAGAGTAAATGCAAACAAAAGCAATCTCGATGTTTGGCTTATTTACCAATGCGATAAATGTAAGTCAACTTATAATATGACCATATACAAACGAATTAAGCCAATTGATATTTCTAGATATGAGTATGAGAAATTTCTTTCCAACGATGAAGATTTAGCAAAGAAATACAGCTTTAATCTCGATTTTTATAGTAAAAATAAAGCTGAAGCAATCTTTGATGACATAACATATTCTGTTGAAAAAAAAGAAATTGAAACAAATTATTGTGATTCAGACGAAATTATTATAAATATTATTTCCAAGTTTCCAACAAATCTTAGAGTTGATAAACTTCTCAGTGATAATTTAGATCTTACAAGAAGTACTGTAAAAAAACTATATGAAACTAACTATATTTATAGTAATGAAAATAATGATTTGTTAAAATTAAAAGTTAAAAACAATATGCAAATACGTATTAAAAATTTTGAAGCTTAATTAAAATACTATGCTTGTATAGTTATTAATTAAAAATACTAGTTAATTTTTTTATTTACCACATGAGAAATTCTATATTTTATTCCCATCTAAAAAAACTAATATAAATAGTGATACAAATAACTTGCAATTACCTCCATTACTGTAATTGGAAATATAACATCATTAACTGGTAATCCTAAAGATGTAGCTTTTAACAACTTTATACCTTGGGTTAAAGGCAAAATATCAGCAACTTTTTGTAATAATTTTGGCATCACTTCATAAGGGAAAGTTACGCCCGAAAATATCAACATAGGAAAATATAATATACTTGCTATTATGCTTGCAGTTTTCATGTCATATTATTCTACTCCACGTTTATAATGTCCTTTAGTATAAACTCTATCTTCATTTTTCTTACCAAATTCAATTTGGTTTAACACCTCTCTAACTTCTTCATAAGATTCATCTTTAAAATCAACTCCAAAGTTATTTATTCCAAAGCTCTTTAATTCGGGAGCTTCTTCAATTAAATTAATAGGAAGTGAATTTAATATATGTGTTCTACATGTATTTTCACAAAGAACCCTAAATCTTTCATTCATTCTATCGATTAATGTAAAGTTATCTTTCATACATGGACCGCTACATGCTTTTTTTCCTGTCTTATTGCCAAATGTACTTCCAATTGGACAATACTCACTTACCATAAGTTCTGTTTTTCCATATATGTTTACTCCAACATTAACATTTAAATCCTTCATTGTTTCTTTTAATTCTTTTCTGTTTAATTCAATACTTAAGAATGGAATATCAATATCTTCGCTATAAAATTCAGCACCTTCTTTATTATATATATTAAGTTTATAATCCCCTATAATAAATAGCTTATCTTTATACTTTCTTATTATTCCAGCGTTACATGTAATAATTCCCTTTATGTATGGAAAAAGTTCATCTATAACCTTAACAACACTATTAAAATCCTGCTTTATAATACTAGGTACTTTTATATAAATGTTTTTGTTCGTGATTGTAATTATATCATCCTTCCTTAAAGCATCTTTTTGTCTGCTGAAAGATAAGTTAACTGCTATATTTTCTACTTTTTCATCTTCTACTAATGCTTTTAGTTGATCTTTAGTAATACAGCTGAAGATATATCCTAAATCTTTATTATTTTTTCTTGAATTTACTGTATATTCTTTTTGAACTCTTTTTCTTCTATATTTTGTTGTGTTATCTTTTAATATTTGTTCAAATAATTCTCTTCTTAAGTTATTTAATGATGCAATTCTTATAAACCCATCATCAAATTCATCAAACATTATTTTATTAAACTTATAAGGTATTTCACCAGATTTTTTAAGTGATTCTTCTATTCTTTCACGCGTTAATGGTTTATTTTCTGCAATTTCAACTATATCACCATAAACCTTATATTCCTTGTTATTAAACTTTGTTTTTAAAATAAGAGGTGCATTTACTTTAAATTCGACCTCTCCATTTAACAAAATCTTTCTTAAATATGGTTTTGTATAATCTTTTAACTCGTCAAATAATTTCTTATCTGACATTTTAAATAATCTATATCCTTTTTTATAACCATTGTTTGGGAATAACTTAACTTTATCTCCTACATTTGCTTCCTTAACTTCTTTTCCATTAAGAAGAATTTTGCTTAAAGTAAATCCATCATCATTAAATCTTATTCCATCACCAAGTGCAACATCTTCTTCTAATATAACTTCACCTTTATCTAAAACCTTACCTATAAATACTCCAGTATTTTTAGCATATTCAAAACTCATCATATCTTTTCCTGTGTTTTTATATAAATATGCCTTTGCAAATCCCTGCCTGTTAAATAATTTTGCTAATTCTTTTTTACCGTTAGCCAAATTAAAATCAGTATGATTTAACACCTTATCTATAGCTTTTCTATAATTTCTAGTAACGCCAGCTACATATTCTGGCTTTTTCATACGTCCTTCAACCTTTAAAGATGATGTTCCGCTTTTGACAATTCCATCAATGTCTTCAATCAAACATGTATCTTTAGGACTTAAAAGATATCCCTTTCTTTCTCCTGATGTCTCACCTTGAAGTGTATACTGCATTCTACAGCTTTGAGCACACCTTCCTCTATTTCCACTTCTTCCACCAATCATTGAACTCATAAGACATTGACCAGAGTAACATACACATAATGCACCATGTACAAATATTTCTGTTTCAATTCCAAGATCCTTTGAAATATATTTAATTTCATCTAAAGAAAGCTCTCTTGATAATACTATTCTGTGAAGGCCTTTTTCATTAAAATATAACGCCCCTTCACCATTATGTATTGTCATCTGAGTTGATGCATGTAATTCAAGGTCTGGATAAATCTTTTTACATGAATTTATAAGCCCAGTATCTTGAATTATAAGTGCATCAACACCTATTTCATAAAGATATCCAACATATTTAATAGCTTCCTTTAATTCATTCTGCTTTAAAAGAGTATTCATTGTAACATATATTTTTACATTATAGCTATGAGCATAATCCACAGCTTTAACCATTTGTTCATTATCAAAATTTGAAGCATATGCTCTTGCAGAAAATTTGCTTCCACCTAAATAAATTGCATCTGCTCCATTATTTATTGCAGCAACTAAACTCTCCATGCTTCCTGCTGGAGCAAGTAATTCTATTTTTTCCATATTAAACTTCATTTCCTCCACAATATGCTTTTACAAACTTATTCTTAAGTTTATCATCCTTAATAATATACTAAATTCAAAAAAATGCAAATAACAATTATTATTTATTCAAATTCTATGTAGCATAATTTTTATAAAAGAAAAAAGTCGGCAGAATTTTTCTACCGACTCTCTTCTTTTATATTATCTCTTTTTAGCTATTGGCCCTATTTGCTCTTTTTTAACTTTTGCAACTTCAATTTGTGCATCAATTACTTTTGCTTGAAGTTCAAAATATTTACTTTCATAATGCTTTGACTCTTCATGCATTTTTTGATTTTCCTTTGATATCTTTTCCATCTCAATTTCTATAGAATTGATTTTAGTTCTTTTTTCATCTAATTCTTCTTTAAGATTTTTTAATTGAGCTTCTTTTGTATCAATTGTATTTGATAGTCTTAAGAATATATCTTCTTTATCGCTCATTTCTTTTTCATATCTTGTTATTGCACGTTCTTTACTTGCAAGCTCCTCTTTTAACCTTCTAAAATCATATTCCTTAGTTTTTATTTCTTCTTCAATTTGAACTAAACTATTATTCTTTTCTTCAAGCTCAGTCTCTAATCGTAATATTTCATTATCTTTGGCTTTTACTTTATCATTTAATTCTTGAGTTATTTTTTCATTTTCTCTCAAAGAATCATTTAATTCTGTTTTTAAATTAGAATTACTATTTTTAGTAAGTTCTAATTCTTCTTGAAGAACTTCAATATCTCTATCACTTTTTTCTATTTCTTTTGATAACTCATCGTTTGTATCTCTCATATTATCAAGCTCAATATTTAAAGTATTCTTATCATCTTCTAATTTAGATATTTCTTCTTTTAATTCTTCAGTAATTAATAAAGTTTCTTCCAACTTATTATTTAATTCATTTTTCTCATTATTTAATTTTTGTATTAAACTTTCAAGTTCAATTTTCTCTTCATTGGCTTTATTTAATTTACCGTTTACTTCATTATTTATATTTTTTTCATTTTCTAATTGCTTCTTATAATCTAAAAGCTCATTATCGCACTCATTAAATAATTCATTTAGTTCATCTATTTTCTCATTTAAATCAGATATTTCAACCTTATTATTTTCTAATTTTTCTATTAGTTTTGCTGCCTTTTCTTTTTCTGATTTCAAATCATTATTTAAATTGCTTTCTGTAATTTTTAATTGATCAATTTCTTTAGATAATTTATTGTTTAATTCCTTTTCTGAATCAAGCATTTTTATTGTTTCAATTTTTTCATTTATTTCTGCTTTTATATTATTATTAGCTTGTGTAAGCTTATTTGAAGTTTCCGCATGTAATCCTTTAATATGATCTAAATTCTTGTTACATTCTTCGAAATCTTTAGATAATTTTTCTTTAGAAATAATTTCTTCTTCCAAAGTCACTTTCAATTTTTCTAAAGAATTTATAGCTTCTTCTTTTTCTGAAGTTAAATTTGTTAAACTATTAATTAAATTCTTTATTTTTTCATTAGCATTATTTAAATCATTAGTTAGCTTTTCTTCTTTTTCTTTATATCCATTTTTAATATTTTCTTCTGATTCTTTATATTTATCAAATTCTTCTTTTACACTACTAAGCTCATTATTTAATGATTGATTAATATAGCTATGATTAGACTTAAGCTTTTCTATTTCTTCTAATAAATCTGCATTTGTATTTAGCGCTTGTTCTTTTTCAACAGTTGCTTCTGATAATTTTTTATCTAAATCTTCTATTTGTTTCTTTGCTGCTTCTAAATCATTTTCTAATGCAGTATAGTAAGATTCTTCATTCTTATATCTTTCTTTTAATTCCTTTTCCTTATTGGAAAATTCAATTTCTATATCACTTTTTTCCTTTGAAAGTTGTTCAAAACTTTCTTTAAGTTTGTCTAATTTACTTTTTAATATTGAATTTTCTTCTGAAACATTTTTTTGATTTTTCTCAATGTTTTCTAATTCATACCCACATTCAAAAAGTTCATCTGTTATATTTACGGCTGCCAAAACTGTTGAATCAAGTAAACTTAATCCTGTTTTTTTATTTGCTATTTCTTTTATTTTATTATCTACAAAATTTGCAACTCCAAATAAATACTTTTCATCTTTATCCCCTTTTAGATTATAAGTCATCCCATTTATATCAACCGATATTTTATACATCAATAACACCTCGTAAAATTCTTTATCTCTTTTAATTATAGGACATATTTCCTAATAAGACAATTGCGTAAAGCCTGTCTATAAGTAGATTTTTCATATAAATTTATATTTTGCTTAAAATAATTACATTTATTTCCTTTATATTATATCTCAGTTTTATTAATATTCAAAATACTTTTTTAAATTTCATTTTCTATGCTATACTTATTTTAATTATTTATATAAAAACTTTATTTTATTATTATTGAAGATAAGATATTTTTATATTGATTTAATATACCTTATTGTAATAAAATATCTTAGTGTTATTGATTAATAATATATTCATTGGTTAATAATCTAAAATAAAGTTAATTGGGTGGTGAGTACAATTAATATAAAATCTATATTAAGTATAATTCTAGCAAAAACTGCTGCATACCTTTCAAAGCATCTTTTTAAAGGCGGAACTAATTTCCCGGGAAAAATTGCTTTAAAAATTGATAAAAATGTATTAAAAACTGTTTGCAAAGGATATAAAGTTATCTTAGTTACTGGAACTAATGGTAAAACAACAACTACTAGCATGATTTATAATATATTAAATGAAAATAAATTTGATGTTATTACAAATAATACTGGTGCTAATTTATATACAGGCATAGTAGCTTGTTTCATTTCAAATTTCTCTTTTTTTAAGAAAAGAGAAAATGCTTATGCTGTAATTGAAGTTGATGAAGCAAATGTTAAATTCATTACTGAGCATATAACACCTGAAATAATAACTGTAACTAACCTTTTTAGGGATCAATTAGATAGATATGGTGAAGTTTACACAACTCTAAATAAAATTCTAGAAGGTGTTCGTAATGCTCCATCTTCTAAATTAATTTTAAATGGTGATGAATCTTTACTTGGAAAATTGAATTTAAATAATCCTTCTATGTATTATGGATTTAATGTTCCAATAAACGAAAATACTACTCTTGAGATTAATGCTGATGCAAAGTTCTGTAAATTCTGTAAAGCACCATACAAATATAATTTTGTAACTTATAATCATTTAGGTGATTTTTACTGTCCAGAATGTGATTATAAAAGACCAAATTTAAATTATGCTGTAAATAAAATATTTGATTTAAATCCAGACAATTCCTCTGTTTTAATTAATAATACTGAGGTCTTCATAAGTCAATCTGGAGCTTATAATATTTATAATGCTTTAACTGCTTTTTCAGTAGCTAAAGAACTTAATATTGATGATTCTGTAATAAAAACTTCTCTTCAAAGTCAAGAGTCAAGCTTTGGTAGACAAGAAGAGATAAAAATAGATAATAAAGATTTAAAAATAATTTTAGTTAAAAATCCAGCTGGGTATAATCAAGCTTTAGATACTTTATCACTTAATAAAGATCCATTCTCTGCAGTATTTATGCTTAATGATAATTATGCAGATGGACGTGATGTTTCTTGGATATGGGATGTTGATTTCGAAAAAATCTCTACTCTCCCAATAGAAGATATTTTTGTTTCTGGGCTTAGAATGTACGATATGGCTGTTAGATTAAAAGTTTGTGGATTAGATCCTGACAAATTTATTTTACAAGAAGATTATGAAGCCTTAACTGAAAAAATTAAAACTTCTTCTTCAAATAAAATATATATCCTTGCAACTTATACGGCCATGATAAACTATCGAAAATACCTACATTCAAAAGGTTATATTAAAAAGTTGTGGTAAACGAAGGAGGCATATAAAATGGAATTAACAATTTGTCATTTATACCCTGATTTACTAAATGTATACGGCGATGTAGGAAATGTACTTATTTTAAAACATAGAGCATCACTTCGTGGCATAGATGTTAATATAGTAAACTCTTCTTTAAATGATACTTTAGATAAAGACAATATAGACATTATTTTCTTTGGTGGTGGCCAAGATTATGAGCAGTCTATTGTTTCAAATGATTTAAATACAATAAAAAAAGATGATATTAAAGAATATATAGAAGATGGTAAAGTATTTCTTGCAATTTGCGGTGGATATCAACTACTTGGAAAATACTACACAGCTCCAAATGGTGAAAAAATAAACGGACTTGGTATATTAAATATTTATACTGAGGGGGGAGATACTAGATTTATTGGTAATACAGAAATATACAATGAATCTTTTGATGAAACTTATGTTGGGTTTGAAAATCATTCTGGAAGAACATATATAAATGATCATACTCCTCTTGGAAAATGCATTCATGGCTATGGAAATAATGGTCAAGATGGATATGAAGGATGTATATACAAAAATACTTTTGGTTCATATTTTCATGGTTCTTTCTTATCAAAAAATCCCGAATTTGCTGATAGATTATTATTATTAGCTCTTCAAAATAAATATGGTACTGATGTAAAATTAGATCTTTTAGATGATGAACTTGAATTAAAAGCAAAATCTGTTATAAAGGAAAGACTTAAAACTGATAAATAAAAATATTATTTATATTTTTATTTATGTAAAAGTTATACATGGTAATTATCAATTATGCTTTTTCAGTTTTTAATTAAATGTAAAGATTATTCTGCATTTCTTTAAACTGGGTGTTTTAAACTTTTTCTATAATAAATCATACTTCATCGTTCATTGACAATTCAAATATGTTATACTAAAAATACTTAATTTATAAATAGAAGTGGAGAGATTGACTTGAAAAAAAACTTTATTTTAAAAACCCTTGTATTAACTCTTTCAGTTTCATTATTTAGTTCTTTTGGCACTTTTAACCTTAACACTAGCGCTTCTGCTGCCGAAGCTGAACCCAGTATAGTAGCACAATCAGCTATAACTATGGACTTAGAAACTGGAGAAATAATTTATTCTAAAGAGGCTGATGCTCAGCATTATCCAGCAAGTACAACTAAATTATTAACCGGCTTACTATTAGCTGAAAATAAACAAAAGAGCGATCAGTTAGTTTATACAGAAGCTGCAAAAGCTCAGCCTGCATATTCTTTAGATGACAGTTTTATGGGTGGATCAATAAAAGTTGGTGATAAGATTTCAGCTGACGATATAATGAAAGGTTTATTACTCTTCTCTGGAAATGATACTGCTTATGTTATATCTGATAACGTTGCTGGAGATTCAACAAAGTTTGCAGAAATGATGAATGCCAAAGCTAAAGAACTTGGTGCAAACAACAGTAATTTCGTAACACCTAATGGATTACATGATGATAATCACTATACTACTGCATATGATCTTTCTTTAATAACAAAAGCAGCCTTTGGTAATGAATGGGAAAGAAGCGTTATGGAATTACCAGAAGCATCTATATATATTAATGGTTCTAAAGTTATGCTTGAAAATAGAAATTTAACTCTAGGCAAAAATGGTAATATAGGTGGAAAAACTGGATACACTAGCCTTGCTGGTGGATGCTTAGCTACTGTTTATGAAAGAGATGGAAGAAAAATCGTTGGTGTAGTTTTAAAAAGTACTCAAGTTGATAATGAAGATCCAACTAAATTCAATGATATGGATGCTATTATGAATTATAGCTATGATGTTCAAAAAGAAGTTTATAAATCAAGTGGTGAAGAAGTTGGAACTGCTTCTGTTGAATATAAATCATTTGGATTCTTTGGTCCAAAGAAAACTGTTAATGTTCCTATCAAATTAGCACAAGATGTTACATATTATAAAAATGCTATAAATGATGCTGAATCAAAAATAAATTATTCTAGCAGTAACGCTAGCGCTTGGAATCTTATATTTAATAAAGATGTTCAATTAACTTATACTACAAGAAATCATAGTGAAAATGTTGCTGGTACTGTTGAAATTTCATTAGGAACTATTCTTAAAGATAATTTATTATTATATATTGGAACACTTGTTGGAATAATAATAATAATTTCATTAATATTTATGCTTAAAAGCTTATCTTTTAATAGAAGAAATAGAAGATCTAGCTATAGAAGAGGAAGAAGAAGATAATAATGAGTAAAACGGAACTTAAAGGAAGTGTAATCTTAAATCCAGTCCCAGTTGTTTTAGTTACATCAAGAAATAAAGAAGGTAAAAATAATGTTTTTACCGTTGGATGGACTGGTACTACAGTCCAAATATAAATACCGTACATTTTTATAAGGAGCATTAAGTATGGGAAAGATAAATTTTAAGGGCAGTGTAATGTTAAATCCTACTCCAGTAGTTTTAGTAACATCTAAGAACAAAGAAGATAAAGTAAATGTCTTTACTGTTGGATGGGTAAGCACTGTTTGTACTAAAGAGCCTATAATTGCTATGGGCATTCGTCCTGAACGATTATCCTATGAATATATTAAAGAAAGTGGCGAATGTGTAATTAATTTACCTACTAGAGATATGGTAAAGTTTGTTGACTTTGCTGGTGTTAGATCAGGAAGAAAGGTAGATAAATTAAAACATTTTGGATATAAACTAAATAAAGGTGAAGCTATCTCTACTCCATCTATTGATAAATGTCCTGTTGCTTTGGAATGTAAAGTAAAATCTATAACACCACTAGGTACACACGATCTTTTCCTATTTGAAGTGATTAATATTAAAGTAGATGAATCTTTATTAGATAATAATAACAAAATCTGCTTTAATAAAGCAAATCTAATTTGCTATTCTCATGGTGAATATTATGGAATTAATTCCAAGCCATTAGGTACATTTGGTTATTCTGTTAAAAAGAAAAGAAAAAAGTAATGTGTGAGAATTTTCTCACACATTATTGTTTTATATTTCAACATAACATATGCCTCCAGCTTCTCTATCTATTGCTAGATATACATAAGCACATACTTTACAATCATCTATAGCATTATGTGATGGTAAATTAAGCATAAATCTCCAGTTTAACTCTGATAATTTATAACTTTCTAATTTAATATCACGATCACGTTCAAAATCATATTCTCTAATTTTTCTTCTTGCTAGCGCCAAAGCATCTATTACCTTATTTTTTATTTTCTTATATCCCAACTTATAAGTATTTTCAAGAATAAACTTCATATCAAATGGTGCATTATATGCAATTAATACATCATCTTTAATAAAATCAATAAACTTAGGTAATACTTCTTCAATTGTTGGTGCATTTTCTACCATTTCATTTGTTATACCATTTATTGATGTAATTTTAGCTGTAATTTTTTTCTTTGGCTTTACATATGTATGAAATATTTGTTTTGGTTCATCCCATTCAAATCTAATAGCTCCAATTTCTATGATTTCGTTCTTTGTTTCACTTAATCCTGTAGTTTCTAAATCAAATACAACAAATTGACTTGAACTTTTAGTAGTTCCACTATATTTAATATATTTTTCATATTCTAATTCTTTTTTAGATATAAGATTATTTACAAATTTATCATCTAATATTTTATTATTATCATATTTTTCTATGTAACCCCCAAATTTTTCAATATATTTTTCAGCAGTAGTCTTTTTCTTAGCTTCATTATTGATATTAGTTACATCTATATTTTCTTCACCAAATCTACTTATTACTTTATTCTTTTTTTCAACATATTCTTCAGTAGGAATTTTATCTTCAAATTCGTTACCGCTATTTGTTGTATCTATACTTTTTTCATTAAAATTATGTACCACCTCTTCAGTCTTTTTTTGTTTTGACTTCTCAGTAGTATGTTGATTCTCTATATTTTTTATTACTTTTCTACTAGCACAATTTAATATCTTTACAACTATCCATAAAAAAATAAACACTACAGAAATCAAAAATAAAAAAAATTCTAATATTATCATTGCATCACTCCCCCTAATAACTTATTTTCTACAATTTGATATTTACATAGTTTTTCGTAACTTATATTTGTACTTGTCCTATTTTCATATCTTCTCCCTCTTTCTACTATTAATTGTATTTATATAGCAATATATGTCAACTATTAAACTGTAAATATAATTAAAAACCGCTTTTATATTTCAGTTAGATTTTTCCCAATTAATTTTCTTAACTAAAAAAAATCATTTTTTATAGTTAATTACTCCCTAAATAATATCCTTTTATGATTAATACAATCCTCAATAATTCTATATTTCTACACAATAAAATAGCCCCCCTATTTTATCCTCTATTGCTAAAGTAAAAAGGACATATATTTTCACAGATTCATATACATTATGTGTAAAATATACTCATAAAATACACATATCTTATGTACAAATATAGGTTCTTGCGCAAAGAATACACATATTTTCTGTATTCTTTGTGCAACAACATTAATACATCTTTGTCACTACTGAACTAATCTTTTATATTCATTTTGTAAATTTTCTTGGCTAATTTGTGCATATCGTTGTGTTGTTTCGGGTGATTCATGCCCTAGAATTTTTTGAACTCCTGGAAGGCTCATTCCTGAATTTAATAGATATGTTGCTTGTGTCCTTCTAAATTTATGACAATGTACTCTCTCCGTTACTCCACTTCTTTTTTGAATGTTACTTATTATAAGCTGTAAAGCTCTTTGCTTAATTGGCTGATACGGAGCATGATCCGATGTAAATATGTAATCAGACTTTCCTTTCCTTGTTGCTAAATACTTCTTTATATGTAGCTTAGCTCTACTACTAAAATATACTATACGTTGCTTATTTCCCTTACCAGTAACTTTTATAGAACGTTCAGACCAGTTTATATCATTTACAGTAATATTACTTATCTCACTTATTCTACATGCTGTACTTTCTAATAACTCAAATAATGCCTTTTCTTTTTCTGACTCACATGCATCACGAAGCTTTTCTAAATTATCAGGCTTGTACCCTTCAAGAATAATTTTAGGCACTTTTGTAAATGCTAGTTTAGCTGCTGGATTTTTAAATATATATTCTTCATTTTGTAGCCATCCAAAAAAATTTTTAAGATATGTAATATAACCATTTACTGTACTAGCTTGTCTATCTTTACTCACCATTGATAAAAACATTCTAAGATCCATTGTTGTTATAGTACTACATGGCTTTGTAAAAAATACATTTAACCTTAATAAAAAATTTTTATAACTTATTAGTGTCTTTTTACTTAATCCCTCTAATTTTTTACATGCTATATATAATTGGACTTTTTCCTCTATATCGCTCGTTATTAATTCTTTTGATTTGGGTTGTACATCATAATCATATAAAATTTCATCAATTATTTGCTTCATCTCCAATTGTTTATTGTAATCGTTTTCAATTTGAGGCAGAAAAAGTGTAAGCCTCCCAAGTAATTTTATACTTAGTTCTTCATTTAAATTTGACATAAAAATTCTCCTTTTATATTGTTTTTTAGGAGAACCTAAGTTATACTTATCTTGCGGGATTGGTAGTAACTTAGGTTGCTGCCTTTTTCATTTAATTAATTTTTTATTATTGGGGATAATAGTATCTTTCTCTCTTTTATTAATTCTTCAATCTCATCAATATCTTCTAAAGTTGCCTGCTTCTTAATAAAATTTCTTGCAGTTGATCTGTTTCTTAAATACCTAGTTTTTTCTCTATTTTGCTCTTGCCACTTTTTATTTGCTTCTGTTTGAGGATTTTTCTTTTCATCCATACTCAAACCACTCCTAACAATTTTAATATTAATGCAATTAAGAAAGCTACTAATCCAATAAGAGATACTACTCTTATTCCCAATTCTTTATACAATTTATTCATATTGCATACGGAGAACAATTCTGTTATTATTTAGGTAGGAGTTAGGTTCTTACCTAACCCCATTGTTTCTAGTTTATTATCTCTATTAATATCAGTATCCATCCGATAAGAGATATTAAACTTATTACGAGCTTTTCAAGTAATTTTATTATTTTGATAAGCTCTTTTATTTTGTCCTCCATTTCTTCACCCCTTTCTATACTTTTATTATACTATCGATAGTATAATAAGTCAATAGCTTTAAGAAAACTTTTACGAATATTTGCATAAAAATAAAAGTCGATTAAAGAAATTAATCTCTAACCGACTTTTATTGTTTTCTAACATTTATGGATATATAAGTTTTTGAATGGTATTATTATTCATGAACATATTATATCATATTATTTTACAACTTTTCAATTATTTAATTATAAATACTATTAGTAAATTCATTTACATCTACAGCCCCCTGTATACCATTTACCTTTCCTTTCTCTGTATACTGGTGTCCAACTCTTGTATAAGAATTATTAGGTAATTTCCATGGAGTATTATTATAGTTTGCTTCCCATAA
>ERZ810019.142-NODE-142-length-20302-cov-8.77093_pt1 | contig 20302 bp, 23 predicted proteins | sample MGYA00520494_ERZ810019 | MGnify/ENA primary metagenome ERZ810019 (study PRJEB31588, sample SAMN03398862) | human gut metagenome | study: EMG produced TPA metagenomics assembly of the PRJNA231909 data set (A prospective, longitudinal analysis of the... | reverse complement strand
AATAACAAAAGGGGTAAATGCAAATTTCATTTACCCTCTTTTGTCTACAAACTGAACATCTATATATGATATAGATGTTTTTTCAAAATATATAAAAGAAGGAGTATTTAGAGCTATTATTTATATGATATTAATGACTATAATAGTGTCTAGCATAAAAAGCGGAATAATAGTACACTCTATAAATAAAAATATATCTGGCATAATTAATAGCTTAGAAAATAATAATGGTATTTATATAGAAGATGGAGAATTAACTTTAAATTGCGAACCAATTACTTTGGAAAATAATAATATATTAATATATATAGATGATAATGACACGATTGAAGAGTCATGGAAATTAAATGGTAGAATATACACTCAAGATGTAAGCTTATTATGGTTAAAAAATGGAATAGTATTTTATGATAATTCTAATGTATATAAAATGAATTATAAAAATTTCCTGGGAAATGAGAATGTTAATTCAGAACAACTTAGAAATATATTAAATGATATAAAAATTAAGTTAGGAATAGTTGTATTTAAAGTAACGATATGGATTGAAATGTGTGGGATGTTAGTTAATAGTTTTATAATAACAATGATAGCATCTTTAATTGCTATTTTTATGAAGATGATAATTAGATATTCTGCTTTGTATTCGATGGTTATATATGCAGCGACATTACCATTCATAATTAAGATTATATTAGAATGTTTTAATTATAATGTAGATTTAGATAGTGTATTTATAATTGGAACCGTAACATATATAATATTTATATTAAGGCATATTAAAGCACAGATATTAGGAAGAATCAGTTAAATATAAAAAGTTACTTGATGAATTTATATTACCAAGTAACTTTTTATATTTAATATATCATTTATCTTTCTTTTTTATGAAATAATCTATAATTAATGATAAGGCGCCATCTCCAGTTACGTTTGTAGCAGTACCAAAACTGTCTTGAGCCGAGTGTAATGCTATCATTATTGGTTTTTCTAAGTTTCCGAATCCCAACATGCCTTCAAGTAATCCAAGTGCAGCCATAACCCCACCACCAGGAACACCAGGTGTAGCTACCATAGTTATACCTAGCATTAGGATGAATGGCATCATAGTTGAAAATGTAGGAGATTGACCTTTCATTAACATTACTCCAATAGAAGTTAGAACAATGGTTATTGTATCTCCAGCTAGATGAATTGTTGCACATAAAGGTACAACTAAATCAGCCACCTCTTCAGACACTTCATTTTCCTTTACACAGTTTAATGTAACAGGAATAGTTGCAGCTGATGATTGCGTACCAACAGCAGTTAGATATGCTGGCAGCATATTTCTTAATAATTTAAAAGTATTCTTTTTATTTAAAAATCCAGCTAATGAGTACTGAAATATTAAATAAAATGTTTGTAGTGAAAATAGTATTAAATATACATAGCCGAAAGATTTTATTGTTGTAAATATTTCACCAGTTAAAGATAGCTTTGAGAATATTGCTCCTATGTATATTGGTACTAATGGAATGATTATTTTCGAAATAATCATGGAAACTATTAAACTAAACTCTTCAAAGCCTTTTAATAGGCTACTATTTTTTACTTGCGATAAACCAATGCCAAATATAAAAGCAAAAACTAAAGCAGACATTATATCTAATATTGCAGGAATATCTATTATGAAATAAGGATCAACATTTAAAGATGAATTTGAAGCTAAAGTGGCTTCTGATATTAGTTTTGGTAAAAAAGTTATTCCTAGAAAATAGGCTATAGTTCCAGCTATTATTGTTGAAATGTATGCTAAAATAGTTGTTCCAATTAATGCTTTTCCTGATTTTTTCCCAAGAGTTGCTATTCCAGGAACTATGAAAGCTATAATTATAAAAGGTATTACAAATGATAAGAAATTTCCAAATAGAGAACTAAATGTTGAAAGAACTCTTATGGGAAAAGTAATTTCTATTTGCTTACAAGCAAGTCCTAAGATAATTCCTAAAATTAAAGCAAAAAATATACGTTTGATTAATGAAAAATTGTTCATAAATATACTCCTATAGATTTGTGTCTACAATTAAAAAACATTTGTGTTTTTTACAAATACAAATATAGCATTCAATTAAGATAACGTCAATAATATTGTTTAAAATAATATAATTTTGCAGAAAAAAAGAAAATAATATATAAAATCATGATAGTTGATTTTTATGGTAAAAAATGGTATTATAATTTTGTGGTATAAAATATAGATAGGTGGAGAGAATTTATGGTTTCAACGAGCATTAGTAAAGTCAGAGAATTTGATAATATGGTTAATTATGATAAAAACGAATTATATAAATTAAATAAAGATGAGTTAATTAAAGAGATATTAAAATTAAAAGAAGAAAAACAAATACAGGAAGATTTTTTGTTAAATATTTCTCATGATTTGAGATCACCGTTAAATGTAATACTGAGTGCTATGCAATGTTATGATGATGTAAAATGTAATGATCATTTAAATATAATAAAAAGAAATTGCTATAAAATGCTTAAGTTAGTTAATAACTTAATAGATACTACAAAGCTTTGTAAAAAATATTATAATTTAAATTTAATAAATATGGACATAATATCATTGATAGAAGGAGATATAGAGTTAATAGACAAATATGCAAAACAAAAAAATATATCTCTTGTTTTTGATACAAATGTTGAAGAATGCGTAATGGCTATAGATCCCGATGCAGTAGATAGAATAATTACTAACTTATTATCTAATTCAATAAAATTTTCACCAGAAGATAGTAATATTTATATAAATGCATGGTGTGGAAAAAATAAAATAAGTTTATCAATTAAAGATCAAGGTATAGGAATACCGCTAAATGATCAAAAAAATATATTCAATAGATTTATCCAATCCAGTAATAATAAAAATAGTGAACATAAAGGTAGTGGAATCGGATTAGATTTGGTGAGATATTTAACAGAAGCTCATAATGGTAATGTAAGATTAATAAGTGAAGAAAACAAAGGGTGTGAATTTATTCTGGAAATTCCAATAAGAAAAGCAGAAGAGGCAAAATCTAAAATTAAAGAAATGGAATCTATAAAAAAGGTAGATGTATTAGAAATAGAATTTTCTGATATATATTTATAAAATAAATATAAATATATTATTATAAGATTACTATAATCCTTGATTATTATGGTAGCTTGTGATAATATATTTTTGTTAATAAAATATATGGAGCGTTAGTTAAACGGATATAACTTACCGCTACGGACGGTACATTGAGGGTTCGATTCCTTCACGCTCTGCCAAAATAAACACCCAAAAGCTAAAAAATACAAGGCTTTTAGGTGTTTTGTTTTTTAAAAAAAGTGACTAAAAGGTGACAATTATTTTTTATAAGATTATTTAAACATATTATCTAAAAGATTAGCAGTATTATTTTTCATACTATCTAATACATGAGTATACGTATTTAAGGTCATTCTTATATCAGTATGACCTAATCTTTCAGAAACTACTTTTACATTCTCACCATTAGCAATTAATAGCGTAGCATGAGTATGCCTTAATCCATGAAATGATATTTGTTTAAGTTGCATATAATTTTTATCATTTTTATGATTGTCCTTTGAATCTGCAAACTTAGCCACCTTTTTAGTAAAGTTCATTGATAAACTTCTTGGAGTATATTTGAAATCTTTTCTATCCAAGACAACATATTCGGTGTCAGTTGCGTTTCTATTAACTTTTAATTCTTTTAGATAATCAATTAGTATTTTAGGTATAGTTATACTTCTATGACTTGACTGTGTTTTTAAATCGGCTAATAAGAGCACCTTTAAGCGTTTATCATGTATTAATTGATGATTTACTGTTATGATACCATTTTCTAAATCTATATCGCACCATCTAAGTCCACATAATTCACCGATTCTTAATCCTGTAAGTACATCAATAAATACTGGTGTATACAAATATGTGTCTTTTATATAATCTAAAAAGAAATTTAATTCTTCTTTGCTCCAATATCCAATTTTGGGTTTCTCAGCTTTTGCTTTTCTTATATAGCTTGTTGGCAATTTATATATTAAATCTTTGCTTTGAGCATATTTAAGACAACTACTTAAGATATCTAGATATTTCTTTACAGTTGTTGGCTTTAAGTGTTTGTCATTGATTAAGGTATTATAAAAATTTTGAACTACATCAATAGAAATATCCTTAATTTTATAGTTACCTAGTAATGGAATAAGATTGGTATTAATTCTGCTTAAATAATCATTCCTTGTGTTTAAGGAGAGTCTTAAGGATGTAGTATGTATATCATACCATTTCATTATGAAATCTTTAAAGAGCATATCGCTATCAGTAGGAGATACAAAACCATGATTTTTTTTATTTATTACTTGAGTTGCAAATGCCTCGGCTTCCTTCTTAGTTTTAAACCCTTGCTTGATTACTCTTTGGCGTTTTCCGTTAGGATCATATCCAAGGCTAACAATAACCTTCCAATTGCCTTTTGATAATTGCTTATAGCTTGCCATTATGTATACCTTCTAAAGTACATTACAAGCACCATTAAGCACTTCAATGACTTGTTTTATATTCTTGTATTGGTTTTGATACATATTTACTTTATTCTTTAATTTCTCATTTTCGAGTCTTAATTTCATAATTTCTGTTGTATCAGGCTTTATTCCTAAATATCTTTGAATTTCAGATAAAGTATAGAGATAACGGCGACCAACTTTGTTACCTTTTATTTTGCCTTTTCTTCTCTCATTGTCAATAGTTATTGCTTTAACGCCAAATTTTTCTTCAATTTCTTTAGAATCTAATAAAATTTGTGTTTCTTCCATAATTATTCACCTACTTTTTTTCAAATTTAATTTTTACCACCATTCTAATATGTCTTTTCTATTTAATTTATAGTGCCACCAATTACCACTTTCATATTGAATACAAAAAATATTATTATCATCATACCAAGATTTTAATATATTACCTTCATTCCATTTGGTAAATGCTTTTTTATGTTCTGACAAACAAAATTGTGCAGTTAATTTCAAATTATTTTTACACATAACACACCTCAAATATTTAATTATTTTATTTTTCTAAATGCTGATATTATATTATTCACTGTTGATGTTTCCCAAGTACTTAACCATACTAATGCTCGTTTCTCATTATGAGATAAAGGAACATTGACAAATAATTCATTAAGTAAATTAATATTTTTTTCATTTCCTTTTAATTCAGATATTTTGCCTTCATCAATACTATTTTTAATCATAAGGTTTTATTTATCTCCTTTTCTGCACGCTTCGCTCCTAGAACGCACACCGTTCTATCCTCATTGTAATTAATTAAGTTTAATCATACAGACCACAAATAAACTTCTCAAATGCCCCACAAGGGGGCTAATAGTAAGGCTGTTTAGGGAATAAATTGTAAGATTTTAACAACTTTTGATGTAAAACGTTCTTTACTTGAAAATATTCCCATGCCTATAGGGTCCAACAAAAATGCTGCTCCCTTACCAACTACAATGTCCTTGAAAGCTAGCACTTTTATTGGAGCCCCATCATTTTTTAATATATGATTCGCATTTACTCTCTTTAAAGTTGTAATCTCTTCTGAAATTTCTAGTACATATTCGCTTCCACTTTGAGTTGAGAGTTTATATATTCCCTTCTTTTGGGAATTACATTCAATTTTGTCGATTTTTTTAATTTTAATATCCATGACTATATCCTTTTATTTTTTTATTTTATAATAATTAACTTTTGAATCTCGATATGATATGATTTTATTATCTTTCATTTCGGGTATTTTTCTATTGTATTCTTTACTGAATATTACGTTTTCTGTAATCTCAATAGGTTCAAATGATGTAAATCTTCTAACTTTAGGTTTTACCAAATTTTGACTAGTAAAAAAACTCTTTTGTTTATAATCTTTAATATCAACATTTTTGCTAAAGTATTTACTTACGTATCTTCCACGATTTTCCATACTATCGACATCGATTTTATTAATTTTTACAAATCCATGTTTCCATATCTTTTGTAAGTTGGCATTTTCAATATATGGCAATGAAAAGAAAATAACATGATAATGAATTGCTCCACGCTCCTGTTTCTCCCATACAGCTATATATTTTAATAACTGCCTTTTACTCTTATATAAATAATAATTGAGCCTTTTAATGAATTTGCTAAATTCATTATTTGTGTATGAAACATCTTCAATATTTTCTTTAAATGTTAAAGTTACAAATTTTGTAAAATTATCAAAATTGGTATCGACTAAACGTGCAATTTCCCAACGAAGATTATCATAATATTTCTGCATTCTCTTTAAACTATTATAAACATTGAGATTATCATTTTTAATAATTTCTTTATCGCTAATATCATTAAGACTTAATTCAATATTAGTATTTTTCTTTTCATTATCATAAGGATTAGCAAAGCTCATGACATTATCATCATATCTATAAATCTCGATGGTAGTTGCGGTCTCAATGATTTTTGTGTTGTAAGTTTTTATTTCTTTTTTCAAAAATAATCACCACACACTCAATAAGGTGATTTCCAAAAAATGTAATTAATTTATTAATTTTCTCGAGATGATGTCCTATAGATCAAGTTAAGTTACATCTTCGCATTCGCTCGATGGCTTTTATAAAAATGGTTATATGTAAACATTCCATTCAGACAACGCTGCGCGTGTCTGTTACATATAACCATTTTTTAAAAGCATATACTATTACTAAATAATATATATGTAATCTTACTTAGCAAAAGATATTTTTGTAGCTGTTGCTTTAAGATTAACATTTCCTTGCATGAAATAAGTACCGACTTCAAGTCCCTCAAAAAATACCTGTTTCAACATAGGAATTTCTTCAGCTTTATTTACATCAACTAAAGGAATATTGCTAGAAGAAATGGGGATTTTAACTGATAACTTTTCCATTTTATGTTTAGGTAATGCAATATCATATCTATAACCTTCTAGTGTATCTGTCTTTTCTCCATTTTGGTAGGCGTAATATGGAACTATATCCACTAAAAGGAAGTTTCCTCCTAGAGAATTAACATCTATTTTTAAATCTGTAATTTTTAACATAATTTATTTCCTTCTTTCATTAATTAATTTTTGAATTTCTCCTATAAAATCAAAATCTTTATCAATATAAGGCGTTTCAAAGTAAACTGGAGTAGTATGTAATCCATCAATTTGAATATAACCACCACCTTTTTCAATAACTGTTTTATAATCAATATTAGTATCAAAAATCATATTGTATCCAATTTTATCCATCGTCCCCAACCCCGCTTTAAAGCCCATCTGTGCCCTTATATTCGTCGGTAGGTCATCAGCCGAAGGTCTCTGCATGAGTATCTCGCATTGTATTCCAGCTTGTCTGCCTTTCATTACAATAGTAAAAATGTAATCTAGCACTTCTTTACCTATTTTTTTATCTACAGAATGAATAAAAGCCGAAAATTCATCAAAGATTATAATTACTGTTGATAATCCAAAGTCCGTATAATCTTTTCCAAATGCAGAAATATCATTAAAATATGTTGTATACCTATTTTCCATAATCTGAGTTACTTCTCTAAGCATTTTCGCAATTTGATTTGGCTCTGTTGCAACTCTATCTTGTAAACCATCAATAAAACGTAAAAGGCTTAAATCCGCTTTTTTAGGGTCTATAATATATAATTCGGCTTGCGGTGTTAAACTAAGATAAGATACGATTTTACCTAGTATAAAATAACTTTTTCCAGAGCCTGTCCCACCAACAATAAGAGAATGAGGCGTTTTACTTAGTTTATAACTAATATTACCCGTAATTTGAATAATATCAGAATTTTTCTCTTGATTATTAATACTTGAAGCTAAGTCTATTCTGCGGTCTCTGAATTTCAAGAAAACATATTCGAAATAATTCACATTTGAATTGGTGCTATCTAATTCCAAACCTAAAGCACTTTCTAAATTTTCGCCTAATTCACCAGCTATCTTCGTATACCTATCACCTAATTTGGCAATCCTAATGTATACTTTAGTACTATTTTCACGGTAATAGATTCTAATAGCTCTTACTATCCTTTTTTCCTTTTTTACTCTTATTCTTCCATTAGGATCAGAGTCTTCTATTTCGAATATTTCTTCATCATAAAGTTTATTTGTATGAATTAAATACATCAAATTATTCTCAATATTAATATTCTTTTCAGTTTGTATCATTTGCTGAAATCTTCTATAATTAATAATGGTTTTATATATCATGTAACAAAGGATTATTAATAATATTATTTGTCCAATACTATTATGAATTTTGTCTGAAGCAATTATAGTAATACTAAATTCTAACAAAATAATTAAGCTTAAACATATAATTCTTAATGGTATACCAAATAATTTTAATTGTTTAGAAGGAGGGTAGCTGACTTGATGCCACTCGCTATTTCTCCTTTTAATCATATTTATAATTTTTTCTGTCATGTTGCTAAACCTCCTTTCTTATAATTATTTTATTTTCTTTTTTTATATGTTTTGATTATTACTAGCGTTTATTTTACATTTCAACTCTTTTAGTGTTTGTAAGACTAACTCAGGTTTGATTCCATCTGACTCATATATCCAAAAAGTTTTCTCTATTTTTTCGCCTTCTTTCCCAGTCTTAGGAAGGAGTTGTATGGGATAAGGCTTTACTTGATTGATTTCTAAAAATTTACCACCTTCATCAGAATCTATATACCATGATTCTGTACGCCATATATCTTTATGCCATACATATGTTGCTATGACTTTATGCCATTTATAAAATGACGAAGCCATGTTATCATAAGATATTTGACCTCGATACGGCTCTTTTAAATCCTCATCTGATGAAAAATTAATAGTATTTGTTGTTTGAGTATTTGCAAATACAGGTACACAGTTAAACAATAATGTAGATAACAGTGTAGGTATGATTAGCTTTTTTTTATTCATTTTTATTTTTCCTCCTTTATTTATTCTCTCTTTTTTCTAATATAGCAATACCTCATCATAATCCTTTCAGGACAAACGCATGTTAATAAATTAACACTGATTTTTCAGTGTGTTTCATCTTTTGGTATATATTTACAAAAGAGCTAGGGCTGGCTAAAATTAACACTTTATAAATTTCATGCGTTTGTCCTGATAATCCTTTAAGTTATCTAGTTATAATTTTTAAAATATATTCGTTTATTGTTATTAATGTCACTTAATAACAAATTTCCTGTAATCGAATGATAATTTTTTTTAGCATAATCATAACCAATTAATACTCTCTTAGCATAGCCATATTGAACCTTTCCTTCTTTAAAGAAAGTATTTTCTAACTCCTCTATAGCTGAATTTACCTCTTTATCTGTTAATTCAATAGATAATTTTTCTACTCTATTTCCTATAACATCCAATTTTCTTATACATTTCTTTGTTAAATTTCCAAACATAATTTTTCCTCCTTAATTTGTAATAATACTAATAATTTATTTTGATTAAATTTTAACTTTTAACTTCTTTATTTCATCACCTCCTTTCTATATTTTTCTTACATTTCTTCTTACATTTATAATAACACATAATCACCTCAAATAACAATAGTTTGTAAGAATTTTTGTAAGAATTTTTTTAAAACGAAAAAAAGTCCTAGAAAACATATATTTTCTAGGGTTAATTTTTTTTTGAGATAGCACCTAAAATTTGCAATTCTAGATTATCTAATAGACTAATAACATCATCCTGAACATTTTCATGAAAATTTGAACGTACCTGAATTTTTTCTCTATTCATTATTTCCTGTATCTTCCTAGTTTGATGTGATTCTTCGGCAGTATTTATATTTTTTAAATAGGATGCTTTTAAGATTTCTCTAATACAAACTCCAACAGTTACAGATCGAGCTCCTATGAGTTTAGGTAAATTTGTTTTCAACTCTTGTATCCCGTTTTTAACTTCATCTGTAATTTGTACTTTTAATAATTGTCCTGTAGGACTTACTTCATAATCAGATTCACTAATGGATGGAGTAGAAATTTCAAAAATCTCTTTCCAGTCCTTAACCCAAAGGGAGTCATAATATGATTTTATTAAGCAATTACCTTTAGTTACTGTTCCTCCAATTTGCTCTTCATAAAAACTTCTCATTTTTTCAAGTAATCTTGCAGTTTCAATTGATATTCTTGCTTGATAGTAATTCAATAGTTTACACTCCTTTCTTACTTTTTTCTTACTTTGATATTAGCAAAAAGTAATTTCAAACTCAATAGTAATATATTCTCCACATACCCCATATAGTCAAGCTTTTTAATTTTTTTACCGTTTTGGTGGGGTTTATGGTAGTAGACTATATTTATTCTAAAAAACTTAATTTCTTAAATGTGTCTTTTTTCTAATATTCGGTATATTAATTCATATAAATTCATTGTTAATATACACTTCCTTAAGTTTATATAATTTAGAAATTCTTTTCTTATAATCTTCGTCTTTATGAGGTAAAATAGCATGTATTTGTAATTCTAGCAATCTTTCAAAATTAATTTTTCCTATGCTATCCACAACTAATTTTATATCGTTAATTGTAGGGTTTATTTTTTCATTCTGTTTTTTTATTATTGTGCATACATCATTAATTATACCTTCGTCATAATTAAGCCTATTTAATACCAGCCTTGCTATAGTTACACTTATCTCCTCATACCCACAATAATTTGTTTTTTTCATAACATATGGCTTACCTATATTATGAAATAAAGCAGCAAGCTTAAGTGTTAAGTCATTATATAAAAACATAACAACGTAAAGAGTGTTTTCATAAAGAGTGTTTTCATAAACATTATCCCTATCTCCTTTATATTTATTTCTCCATTCCCATTTATTACATATAATTAATTCCGGCACTAATTCTAAGATACGCTCTTCATACTCCAAAAACCTATATGCATGATTAATAGTAAGTATACTGCTAAGTTCATCTCTATCATTCTCATAAGCCATTTGAATTCCTCCTAAATTATTTTTATATATTATTATTTATCAAATAATTTATTTAATTTCATCTTTGATATAGGTTGTATTATAACCAAATGCAATAAGCGTATCAAATAAAATAGCTAAGTTTTTGACTTTCTATAATTTTATATTAAATTATAAAATACATTGAAATATACTTACTGTAATAATACTTTTTTAAATTTATTTATTATCGTATTTGTCTTATCATAAATAACAAAACATATTTTCACATCTTTTAATTCTTCATACCTACTGCATATTTTTTTGTAAAATATTTTAGCAATGTCGTCGGCATCATTTCCAAACACACCACATCCAAAAGCACCTAATACCATTACATCTGCCTTTTTCAATATAGAAAGCTGAATAATTTTATCTATTCTATTTTCCATTACAGAATAAATCTGTTCTCTTGTTATACCTCTTTTCAAAGCTACTCTGGCATTAACTGCAGATGATGTTATAAAGGAACACTTAACAGGTTTTTCTAAAAGTTCTCCTTTATCATTTCTTATTATTAAAACATTAGGTGAATAAATTATTTTATCACTGTATAAAGGATTATTATTTTTTTTATGATAATTGTAAAATTCATTTTCCTTAATAAGGCATGGATATAATGTTGATGCTCTTGCTATGCTTTCTTCCTGTGCCATAGCTCCGTTTAAAAAACCACCTCCAGGATTTTTTGCAGATGCAAAATTTAATGCAATTATATTTCCATCATCAATTTTGTTTCTAATTTTAATAATCTCATCAATAATTGATCCTTCAATAATTTCAATATTACTGAATTTATCCATTTTACTTTTATTTACTTCCTCGCTATTATCCAATTCATAAAGCATAGTTTCTTCTATTGATTTATGAATTTCCTTTCTCACATCAATTCTGCATCTGTTAGAATTAATATAAAAACCTTTATTAATTATTTCTAATGTTTCATTTGCTATATTTTTATAGTATTCTCTTTTCATCAGCATAATAATTGCTCCTCCTTATTTTTAGATTAAATAAATTATAGAAGTTGAATAAAACATATATAATTTGAAATGTGAAAGCATATTTTACATAGTTCCCCACCAATAAATTAGTTAAAGGCATTTAGTACTAAATTTAATATTATATAAAATTAATTTTTCTTCAAGTATACCTCTTAGACTTTTTATATCACTTTTGTCATTTTTTGCAATAATTAGTTGGTCTAATAATCCAGCATTTAGAAGTAAGTTATAATCTCCAATACTTACATCATCATCAATATAAATGAAAAAACTATTATCTTTTATAATGTAATATATAAATTCAACTTTGCTATTTCCTTGCAATTTTTTATATATGATTTTGTTTAATAAATTACTGTCTATTGATTTTTCCAATTCAAATTTTATATGCGAGTAGTCAGCATATGAGCACCAGTATACTTTAAAATTATTGACACAAAACTCTAAAAATTCACAAAGATTATCCTTAATTCCTTTAGTATATGTACATGTATAATCAAAATCAAGGAATAAATAAGGTTTTTCCATGCAAATCTATCCCTCCTTTTATTAAAATATTTAATCATTAATAATGTATACTTATAGTATAATAGATAATTAAAAAAGGAGGGAACTTTATAATGGATTATTCTACAATAGCATTTACTTATCAGCCTAAAATAGCATTGCTATTATTGGATAATATGCAATTTGATTGGGTTAATACTGAAGAAACTGATAAAGTTTTTAAACAAATTTCTAAAGTTAATGATTTTGACTATTATTACATTAATGAAATACTTATAATACCAGACCCAATACCATTACCTAGAGTAAATTGGTCAAAAGATATATTAATAAATAATTTAGAAATAAATTGTAAAGGCAAATTTTTAGCTTTTTTCCATTATAGTAATATTAATAATGTCACTTTGGCTGATTCTTTAACATTCCCAGAATATATATTTTTAAAGAATAATATTTATTAATTATTCTAGGTGACCATGTGGAGACACTTTATATTTTTTGATATTATTTGCTTTATATGATAATAAAATAAATAAGTTGTTTTAAGGTAGTAAAATAGGGGAATATCAAATTATCTATATTTTATATCAGAGCATAAAAAAATATTGAGATATACCTTCACGCTCTGCCATTTTAAAGATTTAGCTTAAATAAAAGCTAAATCTTTTTTTATTAAATAAATTACATAAATATTATAAAAATGGATAATTTAATAATAGGTAATTCGAAATATAGAAATGGTGTAAGTATTATGAGAAGAATATTAATTAACTTATTTGACATACATAACGAAAATGGTTTAATAGCAATAGATAAATTTAAACCTGACAAAGTTATTTACTTAATAGATGATACGAAAGATGATTTGTATGAACAAACCTATGAATGTTGCAAAAGAATGTTTAATAATGTGATATTTGAAAGCTTTAGAATTAGAAATGGTGATATTAGTGGTATAAATGAATTAATAAATAGCATTAATGATGAAATTATTGTTAATATAACTGGAGGAGATCGTATAAATTCTTTAATATTGCTTAATATAGCATTATTTAAGAAATGTAATATTATATATATTGATATATTGACTAAAACAATTTATAGATTTGGAGATAATTTATCAAAAACTAATGAAGAAATTAGTGATTTTTATATTGGTGATATTTTAAAAACGAGTGGATCAGAAATTATAATGGATTCTACAGAATTAAGCAATGATAAGAATGTTATATGCATAACAAAAAGGATATATGAGAACCTAGATGTTTGGTATAAATATAAAAAAGTATTATATAATACGCAGGCATTTATACATGATTATTTTAATGATACTAAGATAACAGTAGATTTAAAGTATTTAAATAGAGAAGAAATAAAGATACTAAGGATTTGCCTGGATTATTTATATAAATTGGAATCTATAAAGTATGAAGAAAATAAAAATATCATAGAAGTATCTTTTTTAAATAAATATATTAAGGGATTTATATTTAAAAGCGGAACATGGTTGGAGGTTTTAACCAATATAGTTATAAACGAAATAAGAGAAATTGATGAAGTAAAAAGTGGAGTGACATTTTTATGGAAAGATCAGAATGGAAAAATTAAAAATGAACTAGATATATTAGCCGTTAAAGATTCAGTGCTTATATGTATATCATGTAAGGATAGTGAAAAATATGATGAAAATGCATTAAATGAGTTAGAAGTGTATAGTAAAAGAATTGGAGGGAAAAATACTAAGAAAATATTAGTAGCAACAAAGCCTCCTTGTAAGAAATGCGTTTATGAAAGAGCAAAGGCTATGGGAATAAATCTGGTTATTGTTAATTCAGATATAAATATATTTAGAAAAAATTTAAGTAATATAATTAATGATAGAAACTGAACTTATATTTAAAATTGATATATTAAATATAATTGAAAATTCGAAGATGAAATAATAAAAATAAGCTCATTCTTATAATAAAACTGTTTATTATAAGAATGAGCTTATATACATTGCATATTTTTTTAAGTTTACAATTTATTAGACTTATATCCTATTGTTTCTCCAAAAGAGACCTTGCTTTCAAATCCGAGATTAGATTGCTGCAAAATATCAGCATCTATATTAACAGTATCTTTTTTAAAAAATAGTATAATAGTTGATCCACCAAATTTGAAGTATCCTTTCTCATCACCTTTATTAACTTTAGTATCAGGCGTATATGTTTGAATTATTGATCCTACGCATGTGGCCCCTACCTCAATCATAAGGACTTCATCAAAATTATCTGATTTAAATAAAGTCCATTCTCTTTTATTCTCACAGAATATGTTTGAAATATTTTTTAGGGCAATTGGGTTAACTGAGTAATAAAAACCATTAATAAAATGACTTTCAGTAGGAATTCCTGAATCTATAAAATGAAATCTATGATAATCTGTAGGCGCTAATCTAAGTATTAAACATACACCATTTTCATAATTACTAGCAATATTATCATTATTTATTAGCTTTCTTAAGCTATATGTTATATTTTTTACTTGTACAAGATTATCAATGGAAATATTAGTATAACAAGTAAGTCTTCCATCTCCAGGTGATATTAATGCATTTAGGTCAAAATTTATTTCTCTTGCAGAAGAAGTTAACTTACGTGCAAAAAAGTCATTAAATGAATTGAATTCATTAGCTTTTTTTAATGATAAATTTATATCAATATTATAATCCTTGATAAAGGCATTTATTTTATTAGAGCTTAGCTTAGTATCACAGTATAAACCATATAATTTAGAAAATAATTTTTTTTTCAAAAAAATCTCAGTTAGATTTTTACCTATTAAAGATTCGTAAGTCCATTCAATATATTTTTTACCAACTACTTGTTCTTCCTCATATGATTTTGTTTTTCTATTATAAATTTGAATCATATCTATTTATGTCAAAAATATAGATTTATCTGACAATTATCCTCCGTTCTTTATTTATATATATGTATTATAACTTAAATAGCATTATTTTATAAGGTCAACTAGATAATAATAAGGTTAACTTAAGAATAAAATAAATTTATATGTTTATTTTTATTAAAAAGTTTGATAAAATAATAACAAGTGCGAGTTTTTATTTGTGTGTTAAAAAAATAACAATATTAAAAGGAGTATATATTCATGATTAATTTAATAATTAATGAAAAAGAGATTCAAGTTGAAGAAGGAAAAACAGTTTTAAAAGCTGCATTGGAAAATGATATTGATATACCTACATTATGCTATTTAAATGAGTGTGGAAATGTAGGAAAATGTGGAGTTTGTGCTGTAGAAATAGAAGGAAAAAGCAATTTAGCGCTTGCATGTATTACTAAAGCAGAAGAAGGAATGGTAGTGCATACAAATTCAGAAAAGGTTCAAGAAAGAGTAAGAACAAGAATCTCAACCTTGTTGGACAAGCATGAATTTAAGTGTGGACCATGTCCAAGAAGAGAAAATTGTGAATTTTTAAAATTAGTTATAAAAACAAAAGCAAAAGCTAGCAAACCATTTGTAGTTGAAGATAAAGAAAAATATGTTGATTCTAGAAGTAGTGCTATTATGTTAGATAGAACTAAATGTGTGTTATGTGGAAGATGTGTAGCTGCTTGTAAAGAATTTACCAATACTTGTTCTATACAATTCATCAAAAAGGATGGTCAAAGAGCTGTTGGAACTGTAGAAGATAAATGTTTTGATGAATCTACTTGCTTATTATGTGGACAATGTGTGATTGCATGTCCTGTTGGAGCACTTACTGAAAAACCACATATTGATAGAGTTAAAGCTGCAATTGAAGATCCTAAAAAGCATGTTATAGTTGCTATGGCACCAGCTGTTAGAACTTCTCTTGGAGAATTATTCAATATGGGATATGGTCAAGATGTAACTGGAAAGATATATACAGCTTTAAGAATGCTAGGATTTGATAAGATATTTGATATAAACTTTGGAGCTGACATGACTATAATGGAAGAAGCTACAGAGCTCTTACAAAGAATTAAGGCTGGTGGACCATTCCCAATGTTTACATCTTGTTGTCCAGCGTGGGTAAGACAGGTACAAAATTATTTCCCAGAATTTTTAGATAATCTTTCATCAGCAAAATCACCACAACAAATTTTTGGTACAGCATCAAAAACATATTACCCATCAATTGAAGATATAGATCCTAAAGATGTGTTTACTGTAACTGTAATGCCTTGTAATGATAAAAAATACGAAGCAGAACTTCCAGGCATGGAGATTGATGGTATTAAGAATATAGATGCAAGTATAACAACTAGAGAACTTGCTAAGATGATTAAAGATGCAAAAATAAAATTTGCTACATTAGAAGATAGTGAAGCTGATCCTGCAATGGGAGAATACAGTGGAGCAGGTGTTATATTTGGGGCTACTGGCGGTGTTATGGAAGCTGCACTTAGAAGTGCAAAAGATTTCTGTGAAGGCAAAGATTTAGAAGAAATAGAATATAAAGAAGTTAGAGGACTTAAAGGAATTAAAGAAGCTACAGTTAATATAGGTGGAAATGACTATAATGTAGCAGTAATAAATGGTGCATCTAATGTATTTAAGTTTATGGAAAGTGAAAAATTAAAAGAAAAACAATATCACTTTATTGAAGTTATGGCATGCCCAGGCGGATGTGTAAATGGTGGTGGACAACCACATATTAGTGCTAAAGAAAAAGATAAAATAGATATTAAGACTGTTAGAGCTTCAGTTTTATATAATCAAGATAAACATTTAGAAAAGAGAAAATCACATAAAAATGAAGCAATTATAAAGATGTATGATGAATATATGGGTAAACCTGGAGAAGGATTAGCTCATAAATTACTACATTACAAATATAAGAAGTAGTATACATAAAAAATATTAGTATTTTATACAGGTGTTGATTATTAAATCAAAATAGTTCTTAGTTATATAAATATTTATTTTGATTTATAACATAACACCTGTATAATTTTTATGTAATGATATTATTTAAGGAGTATATACTAATGAAATTATTAGCAAGTGATTTGGATGGAACTTTATTTAAGAATAATATGATCTCGAGAGAAGATCTGCATGCATTAAAAAGATTTCGTGAAGAAGGAAATAAGGTTATAGTATCTACAGGAAGAACGAAACAGGGTGTTGATACTATATTTAAAGATTATTATTTTGATTATGATTACTTAGTTCTTTGTAATGGTGGATTAATACTAGATAATGAGAATAAAATAATACATAAGAAATCTATACCTAATAAGATAGTCATTGATATAATTAATAAATTTTTTAACTATAAAAGTTCAATGATATATTATGATGATGGAGAAGCAACTAAAATTATAGACAATCCTTTAATTGATAAATCTAATATAGATAGAGATTTTTTTGAAAGTTTTGCAAATAAGGTTTTGTTAAATGAAGCCCTAAATGGTAAAAAGGATTGCCAAATGATGAGCGTATTTAATGTAGAACAATCTATTGAATTAGCAGAAGAAATAAGAAAATTAATTATTGATGAATATGGTGACTATATAGAAGCATTTAGAAATCAATGCTTCATAGATATAGTGCCTAAAGAATGCTCAAAAGGGAATGCACTTAGTATGATTCTACAAGATGAGAATTTAGATTCTGATTGCCTATATTGTGTTGGAGATTCATTCAATGATGTTTCAATGTTTAATATAACTAAGAATAGTTATACATTCAATGAAGCTGAGGAAAAAGTAAAACCATATGCTAATAATATAATAGATAATGTTTATGAGATTGTCGATGAAATTTTAAAATAATAAAATGCACCTGCTAACATATTAAGTCAACAGGTGCATTTTATTATTTATTATTTATTTGAAAACTCTATATATTCATCGAATGTCATAGTTCTATCAACTATAGAGCCATCATCTTTAATATCTATAATTCTATTTGCAATAGTTTGAACAAATTGATGGTCATGAGATGCAAATAATAAATTACTGTTATAATCCTTTAGGCCGTTATTAACAGCTGTTATTGATTCAAGATCAAGATGGTTAGTAGGTTGATCTAGCATTAATACATTCGCATTAGAAAGCATCATTTTAGATAGCATACATCTAACCTTTTCTCCTCCTGATAATACATTAGCTTCCTTTAAAGCTTCTTCTCCAGAGAATAACATTCTTCCAAGGAATCCTCTTATATAACTTTCAGATTTCTCTTCAGAATATTGTCTTAACCAATCTACTAAAGATAGATTACAATTTTCAAAATATTTAGTATTGTCAGTTGGGAAATATGCAGTTGTAATAGTTATTCCCCATTTATATTCACCACTATCTGGTTCCATTTCACCAGCTAATATTTTAAATAATGTAGTTACGGCAATTTCATTACCTATAAGAGCTATTTTATCACCTTTATTAACCATGAAGTTAACATTATCTAAAACCTTAACTCCATCAATAGTTTTAGATAAATCCTTAACTGTTAAGATATCATTACCAACTTCTCTTTCAGGCTTGAATCCTACGAAAGGATATCTTCGGCTTGAAGGTTGGATATCATCTAAAGTAATCTTATCTAATAGCTTCTTTCTTGAAGTTGCTTGCTTAGATTTAGATGCATTAGCGCTGAATCTTGCGATAAAGTCTTGAAGTTCTTTGATCTTTTCTTCTTTTTTCTTATTTTGGTCTTTAGACATTTGAAGAGCTAATTGGCTAGATTCATACCAGAAATCATAGTTACCAACATATAGCTTAATCTTTCCAAAATCAACATCAGCCATTTGAGTACAAACTGAGTTTAAGAAATGTCTATCATGGGATACAACTATAACAGTTCCATCAAAATTACCTAGGAAGTCTTCAAGCCAGTTTACAGCCTTTAAGTCAAGACCATTAGTAGGTTCGTCTAGGATTAATATCCCAGGGTTACCAAATAGGGCTTGAGCTAAAAGTACCTTAACCTTTTCAGCTTCTGTTAATTCTGATACGTTTCTGAAGTGATATTCAGTGCCAATTCCTAAACCTTGTAAAATTGTTGAAGCTTCTGATTCTGCTTCCCAACCATTAAGTTCAGCAAATTCACCTTCTAATTCAGAAGCTTTAATTCCATCTTCATCAGAGAAGTCTGGCTTTGCATATATCTCATCTTTTTCTTTCATGATTTGATATAATCTTTCATTACCCATTATTACAGTTTCTAAAACTTGATACTCATCATATTTATAGTGATCTTGTTGTAATACTGACATTCTTGTATTTGGAGCAATTATTACTTCACCAGTATTAGGTTCTACATCGCCAGATAATATTTTTAGAAATGTACTTTTTCCAGCACCATTGGCACCTATTACTCCATAACAATTTCCAGGAGTGAATTTTATATTTACATCTTCAAAAAGTTTACGTCCGCCAAATCTCAGACTAACGTTTGATACAGTTATCAATCTAATTCTACCTCATTTCTAATATTTTATTAATTTATGCTCTTTAATGCACAATTTATAGTACACAATAATTATTTAGTTATGAACTCTAAATTATACACTAGCATAATCAGTTTCGATACTCATGTTGTTTATTATATCATAGATTTCTATTAAATGAGAATATATATGATATAGTTGATTAAGTAAAATATTGTTATAGTTTATATAAAATATGAATATGAAAATAATTTTATATAGAATTACTAAAATTGAATCATAAGATTTTAAATTAATAGA
>ERZ810019.140-NODE-140-length-20632-cov-7.0918_pt1 | contig 20632 bp, 17 predicted proteins | sample MGYA00520494_ERZ810019 | MGnify/ENA primary metagenome ERZ810019 (study PRJEB31588, sample SAMN03398862) | human gut metagenome | study: EMG produced TPA metagenomics assembly of the PRJNA231909 data set (A prospective, longitudinal analysis of the... | reverse complement strand
TGAATCAATTTATGTCTATTTTATCAGTTGGTGTTTCTGTAATACTTGGAAGTTTAATAATATATGCAACAAACTTTTTGATAAAAAGAAGAAACAAAGAATTTGGAGTCTATATGACTCTTGGTATGAGAAAAAGATCAATGTCAATAATATTATTCTTTGAAACTTTATTTATAGGTTTAATATCTCTTGGAATTGGTTTAATACTAGGACTTATTTTGTCACAAGTTTTATCAGTATTTACAGCAAAATTATTTGATGTTGAGATGACTAAATATGTTTTTTCAATATCTATTGAGGCAATTGTAAAAACAGTAGTATATTTTGGAGTAATGTATGTAATTGTAATGATATTTAACATAATTGTTATATCGAAATATAAATTAATAGATCTGCTATATGTAAATAAAAAGAGTGAAAAAATAAAAATAAAAAATCCATATATATCAAGTATATTTTTACTTCTATCACTTATGCTTATTGGAATTGCGTATAAATGCATAACCATATCGGAATTAGATTTTTATACAATACAGTTTAAAATAGCAATTGCATTTGGAATTATAGGTACAATATTATTTTTTTATAGTGCTTCATCACTTATGATATTAATATTACAAAAGAATGATAATTTATATTTAAATGGATTAAACGCTTTTACAATTAAGCAGATTTCAAGTAAATTCAATACAAATTTTCTTTCGATGAGTGTAATATGTTTAATGTTATTAGTTACTATAGGAAGCTTAGCATCAGGATTAAGTGTAAAAAATTCCATGGAGCAGGGATTAGAGAAAAATACTCCAGTCGACGTATCAATTCTTTGGGAGAGTAATGATTCTAAAAATAATTTTAAAGATATTGATTTGTTAAAGGAAAGTGTAAAGAAATATGATCTTGATTTAAGTAAGATGAGATATTCAATTCTTTCAGCTTACTCAATAAATTTTGATTTAAAGAGCTTATTATATAACTATGCAGAGAGCGATGATAAACGTGAAATGCTTAATTACCCTATTGCGAGTCAGGCGGATTTTATAACTATATCAGATTATAATAATTTTAGAAAATTAAGAGATTTAGATCCAATAGTATTAAATGAAGATGAAGTTATAATAAGCAGTAACTATTCCTCTATGATTGATATGGTTAAAAATTATTTAGATAAAAATAAAAAAATAAAAATTGAAAATAAAGAATATAAGATAAAAAATGATAAATTGCTTGAAGAATCTTTTTTTAATATGCCAATTGCCATAAATGTTTTTTCTATAATTGTTCCAGATAATACTGTAAGTGAGAATAATAAGATTGCTGAAGCTTTAAATTTTAACATAGTAGGAGATAGTAAAGAAGAAGAGTTAGAAGGGATAATGGATAAATTGTTATTGGATAGAAATAACAATAGTAAGAAAGAAGATTTTTATATAGATGGATATACTCGTGAAATGTGTTATACAGAGAATAAAGGTTTATCTGCCATACTTCTATTTATAGCAATTTATATAGGAATAGTATTTCTTTTAGCAAGTGCAGCAGTATTATCACTTCAGCAGTTATGTGAATGTAATGATTCATTAGAGAGGTATATATCATTAAATAAAATTGGAGCAAGTAAGAAGATTATTAATAAAAGTATATTTAAGCAAGTATTAACCTTCTTTTTATTTCCATTAGCTTTAGCATTAGTACATTCTTATGTTGGAATAAAAACTGTAAATAGTTATCTTCTTGCATTAGGAGAAAGTAATAAAATTTATCCTATGTTAATCACAGCCTTAATATTAGTAATTGTATATGGTGGATATTTATATGCCACATATATATCTTATAAAAATGTAATAAATAATGAACTTAGTTAGAGGGAAAGATGGTTTATGTTAATATCATTATAATAAAAATTATAAAATTAATTATTTATATTATAAATTTACTAATTTAATAAAATAAGTTAAGTATATTAAGACAATTTATGTTTACGTATCTTTAAAGTATATTTTTAAAGATACGTTTTTTCTATTAAAATAACCCAAAATCTGATATTATTAGTTTTATATGGCATATTTGGATAAAATAAAAGTTTTATATATAACATGATAATTTTGAAAGTATAAAATAAATGAAACTAAGGAGTGAATTTTTGGTGAATGATTATACTAATATATTAGAAGTATATGAAATATTTTTAGAAAACCTTCCATTTGCAGTATGGATTGAAGATATAGAGTTCAAAATATTGTATTTGAATAGTCTATATGAAAAGACGTATGGTGTAAAATATAATGAAGTAATTGGAAAAAGTAATGAAGAAGCATTTCCAAAAGATTTAGCTAAAATATATAATGATCAGATAAAAGAATGTATAACAGAAAATTCTAATGTATCAAAAGAGCTGAAGAAAAACTTTATAGAAAGAAACTTTTGGAGAAGAAAAGTTTTAAAAGTACAATTATGGAATCTTTACAGAAAAGCTTAGAGGAAAAGAGCTTGGAAACTAGGGAACATACTGAAAGAGTAACAGAATATGCACTAAACATAGGAAGGGTTATGAAGCTAAAAACTTCTGAATTAGATGAACTAATATTATCAGCAGAGCTTCATGATATGGGCAAAATTGCAATTAATGAAGAAATACTTTTGAAAAAGGGAAATCTTACAGATGAAGAATTTGAAATAATGAAAGCTCATGCAGAAAAAGGGGATAGAATAATAAATGCTTCTAGTGAACTTGTAAATGTAGCTAAATGTGTATTAGCACATCATGAAAAATATGATGGAACAGGGTATCCATTAGGATTAAAGGGGAAAGAGATACCTGTTATAGCAAGAATAATAAATGTGGCTGATTCTTATGATGTAATGACTCATGATAGAGTTTATAAAAAAGCTATAAAAAAAGATGATGCTATTAGAGAACTAAAAAGATGTTCAGGAAGTCAGTTTGATCCAGATATAGTTGAACATTTTATAAAACATATTAAATAAATATATGAAAAACATACATATATATATAAAGGTTATAAATATAGTACAGTTATGATTTGACAATCATTTTGTGTAGATATAAAATATCTTTTAGAGAAAAAAATAGAGGAGTGGTTATATATGATAAAAGAAAATGGTAATATTTCAATTGATACAGAGAATATATTTCCAATAATCAAAAAGTGGTTATACTCTGACAAAGACATTTTTATTAGAGAAGTTATAAGTAATGGTTGCGATGCAATCAGTAAATTTCAAAGACTAGTATCACTTGGAGAAGCTAAAGCGTCAGAAGATGAGGAATATAAAGTAGTAGTTTCAGTTAATAAGGAAAAAGGAACTTTAAAATTCAGTGATAATGGTATTGGTATGACTGAAGAAGAAGTAAAGAAATATATTAATCAAGTTGCTTTTTCAGGTGCTACAGATTTCCTTGAAAAATATAAAGATAAGATGGATGAAGGTAAAGATATAATAGGACATTTTGGTCTTGGATTTTACTCAACATTTATGGTATCTACTAAAGTTCAAATAGATACATTATCTTTTAAAGATGGTGCTGAAGCAGTTAAATGGGTTTGCGAAGGCGGCACAGATTATGAAATTTCTTCTTCAGAAGACAGAAGTGCAAGAGGTACTACAATTACATTATACATAAATGAAGAAGATAAAGAATTTTTAGAAGAATATAAAGTAAGAGAAATAATAACAAAATATTGTTCATTCTTGCCTACAGAAATATATTTAGAAGATGAAAATAAACCAAAAGAAGAACCTAAATATGAAACTAAGAAAAAGGAAGATGGAACTGAATATCAAGAATTAGTTGAACCAGAAGCTCCAAAGCCTTTAAATGATACACATCCACTATGGATGAAAAAGCCAAATGAATGTACAGATGAAGAATATAAAGATTTCTACAGAAAAGTATTTATGGACTTTAATGAACCATTATTCTGGATTCATTTAAATGTTGATTATCCATTTAACTTAAAAGGAATCCTATACTTCCCTAAATTAACTCATGAAGTTGAAATAAGAGAAGGTCAAGTTAAATTATTTAATAACCAAGTATTCGTAGCAGATAATATAAAAGAAGTTATTCCAGAATTCTTGTTATTATTAAAAGGAGTAATTGATTGTCCTGATCTACCTTTAAATGTATCAAGAAGTTTCCTTCAAAATGATAGAGATGTTGCTAAGATATCTAATCATATAATAAAGAAGGTTGCTGATAAGCTTGTTGATTTATTTAAAAACAGTAGAGAAGAATATAATAAATTCTGGCCAGATATTCAAATATTCATTAAATATGGATGTTTAAGAGATGAGAAGTTCTATGATAAGATTAAAGATATAATCATATTCAAGAATCTAAAAGGTGAATTTATAACATTAAAAGATTATCTTGAAGCCAATAAAGAAAAGCATGAAAACAAAGTTTTCTATGCAAATGATGAATTAAAGCAATCACAATATATTAAGATGTTTAAAGAATATGATTTAGATGCTGTTATATTAGATTGTACTTTAGATGATCATTTCATAACATTCCTTGAAATGCATGAAAATGGAGTTAAATTTAAGAGAATAGATTCAGATATATCTGAAACATTAGGGTCAAAAACTGATGAAAATGATACTGAAGCTGTTGAAGCAAATAAGACAATAGAGGAAGTATTTAAGAATGCTCTTGGAGAAAATGCTCCTAAGATATCAGTTGAATCTCTTAAAAATGCTGAAACTCCAGCTATGATTTTAATTTCAGAAGAATCAAGAAGAATGGCTGAAATGAGTAAGATGTATGCTCAATCTGGAATGGGATTTGCAGGAATGTTTAATGAAGAAAAAACTTTAGTTGTAAATAACAATAACAATATTGTTAAGAAACTTGCAGAAGTGGCTAAAGATGATTCTAAAAAAGATGATGTTAAGGTTATTTGTGAACACATTTTAGATTTAGCTAAAATTGCAAATAAAGAATTAAATGCAGATGAAATGGATAAATTCTTGAAGAGAAATAATGAATTATTAAGTAAAGTTATTTCACTATAATAAAAATCTTCTTTAAAAATAAGTAGTTGTTTGATTAATTTCAAATAACTACTTATTTTTTTATAAAATTTATTTTAAAACTTAAAAAACAACATAAATATTAAATATATTATATAAATGTTAAAAATATTATATATATATGATAATGATTAAAGTTTTTTTGTAGAATAAACGATAAAAATATATAATGGTCTGTTAATGAAATAGCAGAAATAATAGCAAATATGAAAAAATAATAATAGAATAAGGGGAATGATTATGAAAAACAAACGGGTAAAAATAAGCTTAAAACAAAAATTATTACTAGCTACATTGCCATTAATTTTAGTTCTGGTAGTTGGATTATTGATTTTTTCATACACTTTAAATAAAAATTCAATAATAACTTATAGCAAGGAAATTTTGCAAGCAAAGACTGATGAAAAAACTAAAACAATAGAAAATGAAGTAGGAGGAAAAATTTCTATATTAGAATCTATAGGACAAGCTATAGAAGAAAATGGTTATAGTAAAAATTATATAGAATCATTATCTGGCAGCTTTGGGTTAGAAAGTGGAATATATCTTTGTACATTAGATGGAGAATATATGGATTCTACAGGATACATACCAGAAGTAGATCCAAAAACAAGAGATTGGTATAAAGAAGGAAGAGAGCATAAAGAAAAATTTGAGCTAGGGCAAGTTTATAAAGATGTAGATACTGGAAGACAAATAGTTACAGCGAGTAGAACTCTTAAAGATGGAACTATAATTTGTGCAGATATTTTTTTAGATGAATTAAGTAAAGAAATATCTGAAACAAAGGTCCTTGATAATGGAAAAGTGTTGTTGATGGATAAAACAGATAATAGCATAATAGCATATGAAAACACAGAATATATAGGTAATAGTATACAAAAGTTCAATGATTTTTCAATTGAAGAAGCTATAAAAAATAGTAGCCCTGCTGAAGTTGGAGAATATACAGTTGAAAGTAAAGATGTTGAAGGTACAAACTGGGCATTAGTTAGTTTTATACAAACTGATATATTACTTAGTGATTTAGATAAAACTATTACTCGTATGTTTAGTTCAGCTATTTTATGTATGATAATTATAGGGGGATTACAATGGAGACTTTTATCAACTATAACTAAACCTGTACAAAACGTTACAAATGCATTAACAGATATGATTAGTGGAGATTTAACAATAGAAGTTGAAACTAGAAGTAACGATGAATTAGGATTAATGGCTAATACATTAAGAAAATATTCAAGAAGTATGAGAGAAAAAGTGGGTACATTTATAAGTACATCAGATACATTAAAACAAAAGAGTAAAGAAGGAAATTTACTTGTAGATACACTTCAAAATGAAGCAATGACTCAGTCACAATCTATGAGTGAATTAAAAGAGACTATGACGCAAATAGCAACAAGTGTATCTGATGTTGCAGAAAGTACTGTAAGTTTATCAGAATCAATGGAAGAGTGTTCTGAGTTAGGCGATAATATAAATGAAAGAGTAAGTTCTACTATTGAGATATCAAATGCAAGTAAAATAGCAATGAATGAATTAGATCAGGTTATGAGACAAATAAAGCAATCAACCAACACACTTGAATTAAATATTAATACAGTAATAGATGCTAATAAGGAAATGAAGAGCATTATAGAGTTAATAAAGGGAATTGCAGAGCAGACTAATTTACTGTCATTAAATGCAAGTATTGAAAGTGCGAGGGCTGGGGAAGCAGGTAAAGGTTTTTCAGTTGTTGCTAATGAAATAAGAAAATTAGCAGAAAGAAGTAATTCTGCTGTTGATGATATAACTGAATTAATAAATAATATTAATAATAATTTAAATGATACAAGTGAGGCAACTAGAGAAAGCGTTGAATGTGTTAATTCAAGCAAAGATGTAGTTACTAAAACTTTAGAAACATTTGAAAAAATTATTAATGCAGTTGAAATGACTGGTAAAAATAGTAAAATAATTAAAGAAAAAATAGCATCATGTACACAAATAGCTACAAATATTGCAGCTATTTCAGAAGAACAAAGTGCAGGGGTTGAAGAGGTATTAGCCACAGTTGAGACATTAACAGAATCAGCTAATTCTATAGCAGTTAGCAGTGATAGGTTAAAAGACGACTCTGATGATACTTATGCTATAAGTGAAACTTTATATAATTCTGTACAGGATTTTAAGGTCGAGTAAAGTAAGATAATATAATTTATATACGTATAATTTATAGATATTTTTATATAGTTATTAATTTATTATCATAATTATAAAATTATAATCATAAAGTAATACTGAGTAATAAATAATGTACAATTTTCCAAAGTAATTTATAGTTGTTGAGAATTTAGCCTAACAATGGTATAATTACTAGGGAAAATTTCAAATGGAGGAATTTCATCAATGAAACATATTAAGACAATAAACAGACCAAACATCAAAAATAGTTTATGCAAACCAGGATGTAAAGAATGTGCAAATTCTTGCCAATCAGCTTGTAAGACTTCTTGCACAGTTGCAAACTTAGAATGTGAAAACTAATTTTGACCAAGCAGTAACTGGAAGTTGCTGCTTCATTTATGTTTTAGGGTTAAATTAAAGAAGTATAATTTTAGAGTTTAAAATAATGGGAGACTTTATTTATTATTAGGAGGATGCGTGATGAGTTTAATACATAAATTCAAACAAGACGGAAACTATTTTGTTTTAGATGTGAATACAGGTGCAGTTCATATTGTAGATGAAATGGTGTATGATATTTTAGATGATGATAAATTAAGAAATAAATCAGAAATATTAAGAGATCTAGTGGCTAAATATGATGAAGAAGAATTATCAGAAGCTTATGATGAAATACAAGAATTAGCTGAAGATGGAATACTATATTCTGAAGATGCGTATGAAGAAATAGCTCATAGTTCAATGGATGATAGGGACTATATAAAAGCTATTTGTTTAAATGTTATTCATGGATGTAATTTAAGATGTAAGTATTGCTTTGCTGATGAAGGTGATTACCATGGACATGGTGGTGTTATGAGTGTTGAGACGGCTAAAAAAGCAATTGACTATGTAATTAAAAGAAGTGGACCAAGAAAAAATATCGAAATAGATTTATTTGGTGGAGAACCAACGTTAATCATGGATAAGATTAAAGAAATCATTCAATATGCTAGAGATAATGAGGCTAAGTGGAATAAGAATATAAGATTCACAATGACTACTAATGCCACTCTTTTAAATCCAGAAATGATGGATTATATGGATAAAGAAATGGGAAATATAATTCTTTCATTAGACGGAAGAAAGTGTGTTAATGATAATGTTAGAATAAAAGCTGATAACAGCGGATCTTATGATGACATAGTTCCCAATATTAAAGAAATGATAAAAAGAAGAACACCAGGGAAAACTTATTATGTAAGAGGTACATTTACTAGGGATAATACAGATTTTTATGAAGATGTTATGGCGATGGTAAATGAGGGATTTAGAGAATTATCAATAGAACCTGTTGTTTTAGAAGATGGTCATCCATTATCACTTAGAGAAGAAGATTTACCACAAATATTTGAAAATTATGATAAATTATATCATGAAATGAAGAGAAGAAAGCAAGAAGGCGATGAATTCAAATTCTATCATTTTAATATAGATCTTCAAGGTGGTCCATGTGTATATAAGAGAATATCAGGCTGTGGAGCAGGTTTTGAATATGTGGCTATTACTCCACAGGGAGAAGTATATCCATGTCATCAATTTGTAGGTAAAGAAGAATTTAAACTTGGTGATATTTATGAAGATACTTTCAATAGTGATCTTGCTAAGAAATTTAAATTATCACATATTTATAATAAGCCAAAATGTAGAGAATGTTGGGCAAGATTCTACTGTAGTGGTGGATGCCAGGCTAATAATGTAAACTTTAATGGTGATATGAATATTCCATATGAAATTGGATGTAAAATGCAAAAGAAGAGAATTGAGTGTGCAATTGCTCTTAAAGCTGTAGAATAAACATATAGGATGTACTGAGTTTAGAGTGAATAACCGAAATAAAGCTGTCAGATTCTGCTCGCTTGCTACAAAAATGAAACTAAGAATTCAAACATCAATGATTGTGCCCAAAACCGTTTGCTCCAATTAAGCAATTTGACAAACAATTTTGGAACAATCATTGATGTAAGAATTCTAAAGTTTCATTTTTGAATGCAAGTCTTAGCAGAACATGATAGCTTTATTTCTTTGTTTCAGATGAACTCATAGTATCCATATTATTGTTGTTGTAATTATAATTATTTTGAGATTAAGAAATAGTTGTTTATATACGCTAAAGATTTAAAAAAGTAATATTTTATCATCTATTAAAAGATATAAATAAAGATGGGCCATACTGTTAGGCTCGTACCTCATCAAGCATTATATGCCAAAGAGTAGCCATACTGCAATTCGGTTATTTTCCACTAAACTTTGATTTTACGTCAATTATTTATGTTATGTAGTAGTCTTTAGTTTTTTATTAGTATTTTTTGAAAGTAAAAATTAAATAGCTTCATAAATTATGATAAAATATAAAGGAATTTATAAATATCAGGAGACAAAAATGAGAGAATATATTTTAAAAAACAATTTAAAGTTGATATATAAGAAAGCAGAAAGTGAACTATCATCAATTTGTATATCATTAAATGCAGGTGCAGGAGTTGAAAAAGGCAAGCTTGGGTTAGCTCATGCAACAGAGCACATGTTATATAAGGGAACTGAAAAAAGAAATGAAGCTCAAATTAATAAAGAATTAAGTAGCATATTTGGATTTCAAAATGCTATGACCAATTATCCATATGTTATTTATTATGGTACATTGTTAAATGAAGATTTAGAAAAAGGAATAGAGATATTTTCAGATATAATTATAAGACCTGCATTTCCAGTTGAAGGGTTTAAAGAAGAAATGGATATAATAAAAGAAGAACTTAATGAGTGGGATGAGGAGCTTGAACAATACTGTGAAGATAAGTTATTCTTTAACTGTTTTAATGAAAGAAGAATTAAACATCCTATAATAGGAACTAAAGAAAGCTTAAATAGTATAACTTTAATGGACATAAAAGAATTTTATGTTGAAAATTATTTCCCGGAAAATACTTCGATTGTGGTAATTTCATCAAAATCATTTGAAGAAGTAAAAGATATAGTAGTAAAACATTTTGAACAGTGGGATAAAAGGAAATTAAATAGAGAAGAAGAGAAATATATAATAGAATATGATAAATTAGTAACAAGAAGATTTAATGATAAAAGAGATGGAATAAAAACATGCAAGGTTCAAATGGTCTTTCCAATTGATATGTTAAATCATAATGAAACAAAATTATTAAAAGTATTTAATGAATATTTTTGTGAAGGGGTAAACTCATTATTATACGATACTTTAAGAACTAAAAATGGTCTCATATATGATGTTATAGCAAGTATAAATAATGAGAATTATATTAAATTATATAAAATAATGTTTACTACTTCCAAAGAAAATGTTGATAAATGTATTGAACTTATAAATAATTGCATAAACAATTTGGAGCATTATAAAATAAATATAAATAAAGAAGATATTAATGGATTTGTTAAAGCTTTAAAAATAAAAAGATTATTTAAAGAAGAAAAAAGCATAATACTAGCTAAAGAACTTGCAGTTTATGATACAATGTTTGGTGACTATAATATATATGTAGATGAATTAAATAATTTATCAGAAATATATAAAGAAGAAGTTTTTAAAGTAGCTGAAAAAGTACTTAAAGCTTCAAGTGTACAAGTTATTTGTTAATTTCTATAAATTAAAATAAAGGGGAATTTTATGAATACACCATTATTATTAAAGGAATTATTAAAATATAATGATGAAAATAATTTAATACTTTCTATGCCGGGAAATAAATGTGGACTAGGATTTACAAAGGATGATATAGGAAGAGAGTTCTTAAGAAGAATGGGAAAGCTAGACATAACAGAAGTAGATCCATTAGATAATTTACATTGTCCAGAAGGTGTGATTAAGCTAGCTCAAGAAGCTCTAGCCAAAACGTATAATAGCAAAAAGGCATATTTTTTAGTCAATGGAAGTTCAAGCGGAAATTTAACTGCAATTTTTTCTGAATTCAATGAAGGTGATGAAGTAATTGTTGAGAGAAATTGCCATAAATCAATTTATAATGGATTAATTTTAAGAAAGCTTAAAGTTATACATATTGAACCTGTAATTGACAAAAAGAATGGAATATTTCTACCTGTAAGCAAAGAAAATATATATTCATCATTAAAAAAGTGCAAAAATCCTAAAGGAATAATATTAACATATCCTAATTATTTTGGTATTACTTATGATATTGAAGATGTATTGGTTGATATGAAGAAAAAGGGAATTGCAACAATTATAGATTGTGCACATGGAGCTCATTTTAATTTTAGTAATAGACTACCTAAATCTATAACAAACATAGGTGATTATATTGTGCTTAGTGCTCATAAAACATTGCCAGCACTTACTCAAGGAGCATATCTATTAGTAAATAAAGAAAATGAAAACTTAGAATTTTATTTAAAGGCATTTATGACTACGTCTCCATCATATTTAATTATGGCATCACTTGATTATGCAAGATATTATTTAGATGAATATGGAAGTGGTGACTATGAAGAGTTAATAAATAGAGCAGAGTATTGGAAAAAGAAAATTAATGATTTACATAAGGTAATAATAACATCTAAAGAAGATCTTGAATTTAAAAACTATCAAATAGATTTAACACGATATTTAATGATTTTACCAAAAGGATATAATGGTAATGAATTATTATTATATTTAAGAAAATGCAATATACAAGCTGAAATGAGTTTTTCACGAGGTGTAGTTTTAATATTATCACCTTTCAATAATGATAAAGATTTTGAAATCATATATAATGCAATTTTAAATTTGGATATGAGAGTATTAAGAGGAAAAATTGAAGAGTGTTATGATTTAGATATTCCACAAAAAGTATTAGAACCATATGAAGTATTTAATAAAGAAAGTGAATATTTAGAATATGATAAGTGTGAAGGTAAAATTGCTAAAGAAGCAATAATACCATACCCCCCAGGAATTCCAATGATTTGTGCAGGAGAAAAAATAACCAGAAAAAGTATAAATATAATTAAAGATTATATAGAGAATAATAAAGATATATTAGGTATTAAATGTGGAAAAGTCAATGTAATAAAAGAAATCTTCTAAAATTTTAATTTTAGAAGATTTTTTAATTTGTTAATTTAAAATACGATGGAAACATGCGAAATTAACAGTAATACAAAATTATATGTTATCAATTAATAGATTTCTATTAATTAAATATTAAACTGGCAAAATATAGACTGAATTTCGATGAAAATATCTAAAACAAGGTTGTCTTTATTAATTAATTATAATATTATATACCTATTATTAAACTTATTTATAAAACTAATGATAAAAAACGACATAAAGGAGAAATACGATGGAAGAAAAGAGGGAGCAGTGGGGGTCTAAATTAGGATTTATATTGGCAGCAGTAGGGTCAGCAGTAGGATTAGGTAATATATGGAGGTTTCCTTATGTAGCATATACAAATGGTGGAGGAGCGTTTTTAGTTCCATACTTTTTTGCAATATTTACAGCAGGAATCCCTTTATTAATATTAGAATATGGAATGGGACATAAATATAAAGGTTCAACGCCACTTGCTATAGCAAGAACCAATAAAAAATGGGAATGGATTGGATGGTGGCCAACTATAAGTGCATTTATGATATTAGGTTATTATTCAATGATATTAAGCTGGGCAGTAAACTATTTTACTTTTAGTTTTTCAAAAAGATGGGGAAATGATTCAAATGCATTTTTCCACAATGATTTCTTACAACTAACATCCTCACCATTTGAATTTGGGAAAATGGTATGGCCGATTTTATTAGGAATAGCTTTTATATGGGCTATAAACTGGTTTATATGTTATAAGGGTGTTAAAGGTGGAATAGAAAAAGCAAGTAAAATTCTATTACCAACATTAATAACAATAATGATTATAATTGCAATTAGAGCAGTTACTCTAAATGGAGCAACTACAGGATTGAATACATTATTTACACCTGATTGGTCAATGGTAATGAAACCAAAGGTATGGGTAGCAGCATATGGGCAAGTATTCTTTTCATTAAGTTTAGCTATGGGAATAATGATGACTTATTCAAGCTACTTACCGAAAAAGACTGATATAAATAATAGTGCTTTTATGACTGCGTTTGCAAACTGTGGATTTGAATTTTTATCAGCAATAGCTGTTTTTGCAATACTTGGATATATGGCTACTTCTCAAAACTTACCAATGTCTGAAGTTGTTTCAAGTGGAGTAGGGCTTGCATTTGTTGTTTTCCCTAAAGTATTTAGTACTATGGGGGTTTTAGGAACAATATTAGGTTCGTTATTCTTCTTATGCTTGATATTTGCAGGAATAACATCTTCAGTATCATTAACAGAGGCAGTTGCAGCACCATTTAGTGATAAATTCGGAATTGAAAAGAATAAAATGGTCACAATAATTTGCGTTATTGGATTTATAATAAGTTCTGTTTTTGCAACAGGTGCAGGATTATACTTATTAGATATAATTGATAATTTCATTAATAACTACGGAATAGTAGTTGTTGGATTACTTGAAGTCTTATTAATAGGATGGATAGTAAAACCTAAGAAAATCAGAGAACATACTAATGAAATTTCATACTTTAAGATAGGTAGTTGGTGGGATCTAACTATAAAATATTTAACACCAGCAATATTAATATTTATGTTAATACAAAGTATATTTACAGAAATAAAAAATCCATATGGTGGATATCCAATGTTATCATTACTATTATATGGATGGTCTGTAATAGGTATTGGAATAATAGGCGCGTTATTAATCGCTAAAAAACCATGGAAAGATAAGCAGATATAAATTTAAAAGTCTGAATGATAATATAAAAATATGGGACTGTCGTAATTACAAATTTCAGCTAAAAAGAGAAAAAGTAAGAATGTATAGATAAGAGCTAAGGAAAAGAAGCTTTCAGTTTTTTAATCCTATGATTTTATGAATTTTAGAGGGGGTAAAATTATAGATTTGATATCTTCACTTTTATAGCTTCAATTAAAATATAAATTCTAATTTATAATATCTCAAAAAATGAGATGATAGAAATTATTTAATGCGATAGCCACATGAGATAATGGAGGTGTTAAAATGACAACGTCAGCAATAATAGTTTTTGGGCTTGGAGCCGCAGTCTTATGGGGAGGGCTTATAGTTACATTAGGAATAACTATATATAATGAAAAGAAACAAGCAGAAAATATTTAAATCATCTAAGTTATGAACAGTTTAGGTATTAATATATATTATAGTTATAGGGGGTGATACCAATAGCCCGAGATAACGATTTTAATACATCATATGATGATGAAGAAGATAATAATAGAGATAGGGAAAATGACGAAGGAACAGAAGAAAGTATACCAGGATTGGATGAATTTGATATTAGACTTTTAAATATTCAGGCTTCTGCTTTGCTGGTTATGATATTAGGATATGTTTTGGAATATATATCTACATTACAAGCAATAGAAGTAATTAAAATAAGACAGAGCAATAATGAATCAGGATTTGAACCGGATCCAGACATTGCATTGTTATTAGGATCACAGTATGAAGTAATCGCACAAGCAGTACTAGTTCATATTTCGAAAATTCAATATAGGAATACTCCACTTCATTTCAGAATTGGTAGAGTAAGTGCAGCGAGATCAGCTAACTTTGAATTATTGCTAGGGGATATAGTTGAAATGATTGCATATCTTATTAGCCTCTATGGAGTTAGGAAGTTATTTGCAATAAATCATGGTGGACCTATTTATGGAGTCTAGGGATTATTGTCTAGAAAATTGTGAAACAGGCTGTAAGTGTGGAAAGATGAAAAATAATTTCTATATTAAACAAAAATGAGCAGAATATCTTTAAAAATAAACTTTTGAAAGATATTCTGCCTTATTCATATGATTCAATAAAAAATTGTAATAGTTGTAAACTTATTATAAAATATAGTTATTAAGTATACAATAACAAAAGGGGAATGGATGAAAAGATGAGAAAAATAATATTAAGTGGTTTTATTGTTATATTGAGTTTAAGTTTAATATCATGTAATAATTCATCTGACAAGGAAGCAGCAGAAAGTAATAAATCAACTAGAAAAGATTTAAAAACATATTTCATAACAACAAGTAAAGAAGAAAATACAGCTTCTAATTGGGTATTTGGAGAATCTAATGAAAATCCACTTGAAGAAAAAGAAAATACAAATAAAAGAGAAAATGTTGTGACAGGAAATAATAAAAACAAACCAGCAGAAAATAATATGGCAGCATCAAAACCACAGAATACCACTACTAATAGTAACACTAATAATAGTAGCACTACTAATAATAATAACAACAATTCTTCACCGGATCCTAATTATAATATGAATGATATTATTCCAGGTCCAGATGATGAAACTTTTAATCCTATAGATTCTAGTGCAAATCCAAATGATATAGTATCTGATCCTTATGCAAATGAAGAAGAGGATAGTAGTGATGATGAAAATGGTTATAAAGAAGCTGAAGATAGGACTTTTGGAAATGAGCCAGATTAAGAATTAATAGGTACATATTAATAAATTTGAAAAAAACACGGTTATTTATTGATATTATGCATTAAATAGCTGTGTTTTATTATATATATAATTAAAGAAGGTTGGATTTATAAATGTTTTTATGTTAGAATGTTAATATTATACATTAGATTTATTTATAGTGAGGGGGACTTTAAAAGATGAGTATTGCACCAGATATAGCTTTTTCTGAAATTATACCAGACATATTAAAGTTGAAGGATATATGTGTGGAAAACAGTACAATTGAAAAGAAGTTGTATATAGAAAAGAAAGTAAATAGAGGACTCCGTGATGTAAATGGTAAAGGAGTTCTTACAGGCCTTACTGAAATATCAGAGATTTATTCTAAAATAATTGTTGATGGTAAAGAAGTTCCCTGTGATGGGAAACTTTTTTATAGAGGCATTGATATAGAAAAATTAGTTGAAGGCTTTGTAAAAGAAAAAAGATTTGGTTTTGAAGAAGTTTCATATCTTTTAATAATGGGAAAGCTTCCTAATAAAGAAGAATTAAATGGATTCAATGAGATACTAGGAAGATATAGGTCTTTACCACCTAGTTTTGTAAGAGATGTAATAATGAAAGCTCCAAGCTTAAATATGATGAATGCTCTAGCAAGAAGTGTACTAACATTATATTCATATGATGATAAAGCTGATGATATTTCTGTGGAAAATGTAATGCGCCAATGTCTATCACTTACAGCTCAATTTCCATTATTATCAGTTTATGGTTATCAAGCTTATGATCATTACTATAATGGAAATAGCTTAATTATTCATACACCTCAGCCAGAGTTATCAACAGCTGAAAATATTCTCTATATGCTTAGATCAGATAGTAAATATACTGAACTTGAAGCAAGAATTCTTGATATAGCTTTAGTTATTCATGCAGAACATGGTGGTGGAAATAATTCTACATTTACAACACATGTTGTTTCATCATCAGGTACTGATACGTATTCAGCAATATCAGCAGCATTGGGATCTTTAAAAGGTCCAAAGCATGGTGGAGCAAATATAAAAGTAGTTGAAATGTTTAATGATATGAAGAAGAATATAAGAAATTGGAATGATGAAGATGAAGTAAGAAAATATTTAAAAGCTTTACTTCATAAAGAGGCTTTTGATAAGGCAGGATTAATCTATGGTATGGGACATGCTATATATTCCTTATCTGATCCAAGAGCAAAAATATTTAAAAGCTTTGTAAAAAGTTTGTCAGAAGAAAAGGGTTTGACAGAAGAATATGCTTTATATTCATTAGTTGAAAAATTAGCACCTGATGTAATTATGGAAGAAAGAAAAACATATAAAGGAGTAAGTGCAAATGTTGATTTTTATAGTGGATTTGTATATAGTATGTTGGATCTTCCATTAGAACTTTATACACCAATATTTGCAATAGCTCGTATAGCAGGATGGAGTGCTCATAGAATAGAGGAATTAATTAATGCTGATAAAATAATAAGACCAGCATATGAGAATGTTAGCAAGCGCAAGAAATATATACCAATAAAGGAAAGAAAATAGAGAAATGTGTATCAAATTAAAGCCAAATTAAATAAAATAATAAAGTAATTATATTATATTACGATAAAATTAATTATAAGGGTAATATTTATAGAAGGTCAAGGAGATGAAGAAAGTGGAAATAGTATCCATTGAATCACCAGAATATGTGCTTAATACATGGCTAAAAGAGAAATGTAATGAAAGTGAAATGATAGTTGTTAATGATATTCCATTTCTTGTTGATGATTGTATTGAAATTCTAAAGGGGAATATAATCTATGCAGAAAAGAATATTAACCAACTAATAGTTAAAACAGAAGATGATATGAGCTACATATTAGAAGAGTTTTTATAAAATATAGCTTATTTAAAATCATAACCTAATTGAATTCTATTAATTAGATTCAATTAGGTTATATAATTCTTATTTTATTCTTTAGAAATTATATCATAATTTACATTTCATTAATTATATTATCAATTATAATTAATGCATGTTCTAATTCTTCATTATTCTTTGGAGAACACACTGACAGTCTTGCTGCTGGTTCAAACTTGCTATTCCCAACAACGAATCTATCAGCACAAAATACTTGAACACCTTTTTCTAATGCTCGTATTTCAAATTTGCTTCCACAAATGTGCTTGGGTAATACTAGCCATCTGAATAAACTATAATCATTTCCATAAACGGTTCTATTTTTTAATATCCTATTTACTATCGTATTTCTTTCGAGCGTTAATTTCTTTCTTTCAGATATGATTTTATCACTCAAGTGTGTTTCTATAGCTTGGCATGCTATTTCAACGTTAAAAGATGAAGTAGTTACATTAACATTATAAATGCCTTGTTCAATTTTAGATTTATATTTATTAGGTACTACCATAAAAGAAACACGTAAGCCAGCACATAGAGATTTAGAAAGGCTTGATATATATAAACTGTGGTTTGGAGCCATAGCCGATAAAGGTATATTATTAGAATCACTTAAATATGAATATATTCCATCCTCAATTAAGAGTAAGTTATTATTTTTTATAATTTTTGATAGCTTTTCCTTTTGATTTTTTGACATAGAATAAGTTGTTGGATTATGCATTTCAGGAATTAAGTATAATCCTTTAATGTTTTCGTTTTTACATATGGTATCTAAATTTTCATAAGTAACCGATGTATTATTTATTGGAAGAGGAAAAAGTCGTATTCCAAGCATGTTTGCAAGTGATTTAAATGCAGGATATGTTAGAGGATCAGTTCCTATTTTGTCTCCAGAAGCAAATAGGGGCATTAAAATAATTGATAAGGCATTTTGAGATCCGGAAGTTATCATTATATTTTCTGGAGTTGCATTTATGTTAAATTTCCTTAGATATTTGCATGCGGTTTTTCTATGAGATAAAAGTCCAATTGGAGGCGAGTACTGAAGAAAATTTTCAATATTAGTTTTTTTTATAAGCTTTTTTATTAAATCAATTATATATTTATTTTGCTCGTATAATGGAAAAGCGGCTCCCATATCTATATAATCTTCATTTAATGTACTTAGAAGTAAAGGAGAAGTTTGTACATCAGAAGAAATATAAGTTCCTTTACCTGTTGTACCACTTATTAAACCCTTCAGCTCACATATTTTAAAAGCTCTTGTTATAGTACTTAAATTTAAATCTAAAAAGTCGGCTAATTCCCTTTGAGGGGGTAATTTATCTCCAGGATTTAAAGTACCATTTTGTATATCATTTTCTAGTAGTTGAGCAAGAGATTTATATAGTGGTGGAGTTAAGTCTTTCGTATTTGGTTTCCATGACATAGGATAATTATCAAAGGAGTTTACTGGCATTTAGACCACCTCTTATATTCTTAATTTTTAATAAATGTATATTTAAATTACAAATAACATATTTTTAAAATTTTATAAAATATTGTTTTGCATACAATTTTATCATTGAAATCATACATTTACAATATTAAAATGTTAATAAATATTCAAATGAATTGGGGGCTGTAAAAATGAGATTTGAGTTTGCAGAAAGAATGAATAAACTAGAAGCATCTGTAATTAGAGAAATATTAAAGGTTACTGAAAAACCAGAAATTATATCATTTGCTGGAGGTCTTCCAGCACCGGAGACATTTCCGATAGAAGCAATAAAGGAAGCAAATCAGAAGGTGCTTGAGGAAAATGGGGAAAAGGCACTTCAATATGCTACAACAGAAGGATATAATCCACTAAGAAAATGGATAGCAGAAAGAATGAATAAAACTTTAGGGGCTAATTTTTCATATGAGAATATATTAATAACACATGGATCACAACAAGGTTTAGATTTTTTAGGAAAAATATTTTTAAATAAATATGATGTTGTATTATGCGAGAGTCCGACATATCTTGCGGCTATTACTGCTTTTAAAGCATATGAATGTAACTTTATAGAAGTACCTACAGATAAAGATGGAATGATTGTTGATGAACTTGAAAAAATATTAAAGACAACAAAAAATATTAAGCTAATATACACAATACCAACATTTCAAAATCCAACTGGGGTTACATGGTCAATAGAAAGACGTAAAGGGGTAGCTGAACTTGCTGATAAATATAACAAGATAGTAATTGAGGATAATCCCTACGGAGAACTTAGATTTAAAGGAGAAAATCTACCATCTCTAAAATCATTTGATGAATGTGGAAATGTTGTTTGCTTAGGTACTTTTTCAAAAATATTTTGTCCAGGATATAGGATTGCATGGGTAGCAGCACATGAAGAAATAATAGAGAAGCTAGTAGTAATTAAACAAAGTACTGATTTACAATGTAATACAATTGCACAAATGGATATAGCAAAATACTTAGAATTAAATGATATTGATGAACATATAGAAACAATTCGTGAACTGTATAAAAAGAGATGCGATTTAGCAGTAGAAACTATGGAAAAAGAATTCCCTGAGAATGTAAAGTTTAATAGACCAGATGGAGGTTTATTTACATGGGTTGAACTTCCAAAGAATATTGATGCAAGAGAACTTTTAGATGAATGTCTAAAACATAATGTAGCATTCGTTCCAGGAGGACCTTTCTTTCCAAATGGAGGAAATGAAAATTTCTTTAGAATAAATTATTCTAATATGCCTGAAGAAAGAATCGTTGAAGGCCTAAAAATACTAGGAAAAATATTAAAAGAATATCTTTAGTGAAGTATATATTGATCACAACATAAATAAGGGATGTAGAATCAGAGTTTAGTGGATAACAACCGAAATTCAATATATGATAGGCTCGATTGTAGGGAAA
>ERZ810019.136-NODE-136-length-21199-cov-7.35816_pt1 | contig 21199 bp, 20 predicted proteins | sample MGYA00520494_ERZ810019 | MGnify/ENA primary metagenome ERZ810019 (study PRJEB31588, sample SAMN03398862) | human gut metagenome | study: EMG produced TPA metagenomics assembly of the PRJNA231909 data set (A prospective, longitudinal analysis of the... | reverse complement strand
CAATACATCAAGTACTACAATGAACAAAGAATTAAAGAGAAACTAGGATGGATGAGTCCCGTAGAATACAGGCTCAACCTCTTGGCTGCATAAAAATAGCGTAGCAGCCATTAAAACTGCTACGCTTAAAAAGTCTAACTTTTTGGGGTCACCTCAGTTCTTATGAACATTCAATTCCTTTTAATTTAATTGTTGTTTAATCCGTTGAAAGTTATTTCACCAGATAAAACAGTTTTTTCATTACCATTACTATCCTTAACAATAAGATTGCCACTGTCAGATAAAGACAAGCAAGTAACAATTTCTTCACTATTATAAGTTATCAATTTAGCTTTTTTACCGAATATGATAGAATTAGCTCTACAAATATCTATAGTTTTCTTCAAATCTAAATTATTCAAAAAATCTAAATATAATTCTTCAAAATGATTTAAATATCCAGCTATAATTTTACTCCTATCAAAATCTCTATTAAATTTTGATTTTAAAGAAGTAGCAATATTCCTAATATTATCATCAAAGAAATCAGAATCTATATTTACATTTATGCCTGTACCAACTACTAAATAATCTACGGCATCCATGTCACCTTTCATTTCAACAAGAATTCCACAAAGTTTTTTTCCATCTATATGTATATCATTAGGCCATTTTATAGTGGATTTTATTCCTAAGTCTTCTAAGGATTTAAATACAGCAGCAGCTGCAATTTGAGTCACTTTTGGTGCTTCAATTGGAGGAATATTAGGTCTTAATACTAAGCTGCACCATATTCCACCTTTAGGAGAAATCCATTTACGGCCTAAACGTCCATTTCCTCCATTCTGCTCCTCAGATATTATAAGGCTCCCATCAGTAAGATCATTAGAAGCTAGTTCTTTTGCTTTTATATTTGTAGAATTTATAGAATCAAAGTGAATTATATTTCTACCTATTGTTTTAGTTTTTAAATTTGGAATAATAGAATTTGATGTTAATAAATCTGGCTCTGAAATTAATTTATACCCTTTATTTGAAATTCCTTCTATTATATAGCCTTTTTTCTTTAGATTATTAATATGTTTCCATATAGCAGTTCGTGAGACATTCAAATTAGTACTTATATATTCACCTGATATATAATCTTCAGCATTTTTTAGTAAAGTTAAAATTTCATATTCCATAATAAATATCCTCCTATATGGAATTATATCATAATAAAAAATATACTCTAGCGTTTTATAATGAAGTATTATATAATTAATTTTGTTATAAATAAATACGGAAATATATTTTTATTAGACAATTTAGAGAGGATATTAATATGAATACAAATGGAAAGAATGTAAATAGAAAAGGAAAAAAGAAGATAAAAAAAGTTAAAAAGAAAAATAAGAAGAATTTATTTTCGATAATTGTTTCTTTTCTTATATTTGAAGCAGTGTTTACTGCTTGTACATTTCCGTTCATACTACTTTATGGTCCCTTTGAAGAGGCAAAAAGAGTATGGGTAGGTGCAGCTATGACAAGCATGAGTCATCAATGGCTGGCTACAGCTTTTTTATCAGATGAAAAGATATCAGAAATACAAGGTACTACTACTGAAGTAAATGAAGTTACAAATGTTTCGGATATACAAATACCAACGATTAAAGATGATACAATTGAAGCAAAGGTATTTAATAGTGATAACGGGAAGTATACTGGATACTATCTTATAGTAAAAGATCCAACTAGAATAAAAGTAGGCTATAGTTCTAAACTTAAAACAGAAGGAGAAACCACTTCACAAATTGCACAAAATAATGATGCAGTTGCTGCTATTAATGGAGGCGCATTTACAGACTCATCTTCATCAGCACAATGGACAGGAAATGGTGGGTTACCTAGTGGACTTATTATGAGTGGTGGAGGAATTGTATTTAGTGATATAGGTGGAGAAACGGGTAAAACTGATTTACTAGCTTTCACCAAAGAAGGAAAAATGATAGTTGGAAACTATTCTATAAAAGAATTAAGAGAATTTGGAGCGCAAGAAGCTTTAAGTTTTGGCCCGGTTTTAATATCTAATGGAAAAATGACGAAGATTGGAGTAGAATGGGGAATAGCACCAAGAACTGCCATAGGTCAAAGACTAGATGGTGCAGTAATTCTTTTGGTTATAGATGGAAGATCACTTGTTGGAAGTAAGGGTGCTTCATTAACAGAACTTCAAGAAGTTATGTACAAATTAGGTGCATATAATGCAATAAATTTAGATGGTGGAAAATCAACTACAATGTACTATGATGGTGAAATAATAAATAATCCGTCAAATAGTATGGGAGAAAGACCTATTCCATCAGCGATTATTGTTAAGTAAACTTTAAGGAGAGAAGATAATGAAGATGTTTAAAAAGTTCATTGTTTGGGGAATATTATCAGTAATGTTACAATTTTCTGGACTGTATGTATTAGAGAATACTATATTTAAACACACCTCAAATATTAATTCAGAAGATCTTGATTTAAATAAAGGTAAAGCTGAAAATGTTAAAGGAACAGTACCAGGTACTGCAGAACAAATAACAATATCTTTCAATGGAAAATATCTTACATATGTAGAAAATGGCAAATTATTTGTTGAAGAAGCTAAAAGTGGTACTATACAAGAAGTTGTGACGCAAGATAATGGAGAAATAATGTATCATAAGTGGTTATCTGACAGAAATAGACTTATAATAGCTGAAAAGATAATGAAAGATGGTACAAATGTTATTCAACTTATTACATATGATCCAAAAGATAATTCTGAAATTGTAGTTAAAACAATATGTGACTATCAAGATAATATGGAAATAAATAAGATCAGTGCATCTGTTCTTACTGGTGTATACTATATTGATGTTTATAAAGGAAGTATGAAGAGTGTTCTTTATAGAATTGATAGAAATGATAAGTTGACAAGAGAAAGTATAAGAGCTGACGTTCTTGGAAATATAGAAGTAATTCCAAGAGAAGATAGATTGGTTTATGAAGATAGAATTAATAATAAGTTCTATATAACAAATCCAAGCGATAGATTAGAATTTAACTCAAATAAAAATTTGGCATTACTCGGAATAGATAAAGAAGGTGTTGTTTATATAGGTGAACTTGATGGTGAAAAAGTATCAAGTATAACTTATGGAAAACCTGAAGAAGATACTTCAACATGGAAGAAAATTGACCTGGAAGATGTAGTTAATAAAAATGATTTGTATTTTAATGAAAAAAGTGAAATATTAATAAATCATAATTTAGAGGGAAAAGTTAAAAACTTAATGACAGGAAAAGAAGTTGAATATGAAGGAAAGCTTATTGAAATAAAAGAGGACTTCATAGCAACTGTCGATAATAATGGAAATCTAAAATACATGGATTTAGAAGAAAATAAATAGTTTGATTAATGACAATAGATGAAAGCAAAATTAGTTTTTAAAATTTGCTTTCATCTATAATTTTATATATTAATTTTTATGAGGAGGAATAATGGGGAATTTTAATATTTATGATAAAGCAATAATGATACCAGCTATATTAATTGCATTTGCATTTCATGAGTTTGCACATGCGTTTGTGGCAGATAAATTAGGAGATGATACTCCACGATATGAAGGTAGACTTACTTTAAATCCAGCAAATCACATTGAACCAGTTGGATTTTTAATGATAATAATATTCGGATTTGGATGGGCAAAACCAGTCAGGACTAATCCATCAGCATATAGAAATTATTATAGAGATGACTTCTGGGTTAGTATTGCAGGGCCGATTGCTAATTTTCTAACAAGTATACTTTTTACGATTATTTTTGCATTCTTTTTAAAATATGTGGATATAAATATGTCACAAAACAGTGCTATTAATGTTTTTTATGATATGATAAATGAAGTGATAACTCTTAATGTTCTTCTTGGATTTTTTAATTTGTTGCCTATACCTGGATTTGATGGATTTCATGCTTTAAAAGATCTTTTTAGAGGAGGGCTAAATAATATTGAAGAGAAGTTATGGCAGATTAGACCACTATTATTGATTGGAGCAGTATATTTTGCGGGAAATATTATATCAGCACCTGCAAATTTAGTCATAAGATGGTTATCTAATATTGTAAATCTTATAGTATTTAGTTGACAAATTTTAATTATATTCGTATAATGTATGAAGATTAATATAGAAAAATTCTAAGAAAAGAAGAGTACTTTATTTGATGTCTTAAGCGAGTAGGAGCTATGGTGGAAGTCCTATAGAATAGAATAAAGGAAGAGAGCCTTTGAGAAATCATTTGGTAAAGTTATATTAAATGATCGCAGATAAACATGCGTTAAATGTTGAGTGGTATTTTACGTAAGGTAAAATACAATGAGAGTGGTACCGCGATTTAATCGTCTCTTTGTTTATAAGAGATGATTTTTTTATATAAAAAATTAAAAATATAATCACATAGAACATTATACAAAAATCAGAAAGGAATTATTTTAGTTTAGCATTGTTAAGTATTAGATAATAAAAATAGAAAATCACATAGTGATTTTATCCTAAACTGTGAATTGTGCATTGTGAATTGTGAAGTGTTTAAGGAGGATTTTATGGATTATAAAGCTAAAGTTTCAGAACTTATAAAAAATCATGTTGACTTAGATAGTGAAACAATAGAAAAATTAATAGAAATACCACCAAAGCCAGAAATGGGTGATTATGCATTCCCATGTTTCCAATTATCAAAGGTTATGAGAAAAGCTCCTAATATGATAGCAGAAGAATTAAAGAATGCTATGTCTACGGATGGCTTTGAAAGAATAGAAAATTTAGGACCATATTTAAACTTTTTTGTAGATAAAGGTGTATTTGCAAAAAATACAATTGAAAAAGTGTTACAAGAAGGTGATAGTTATGGTTCATCTAATGTGGGAGAAGGAAAAACAGTATGTGTTGAATATTCTTCACCTAATATAGCTAAGCCATTCCATGTAGGTCATTTATTTACTACAGCAATTGGTAACTCTTTATATAAGATGTTTAAGAAAGAAGGATATAACACAGTAGGATTAAACCATTTAGGAGACTGGGGAACACAATTTGGTAAGCTTATATCAGCATATGACAGATGGGTTGATGAAGAGGCTTTAGAAGAGGCCCCTATAGATGAACTATTAAGAATATATGTTAAATTCCATGAAGAAACAGAAAAAGACCCAAGTTTGGAAGATGAAGCAAGAGCAAACTTTAAAGCTTTAGAAGATGGAGAAGAAAGAGTAACTAAACTTTGGACTAGATTTAGAGAGTTAAGTTTAAAAGAATTCCAAAGAGTATATGATATATTAGGTGTTAAATTTGATTCATTAAATGGAGAAGCATTCTACAATGATAAAATGGATGCCGTTCTTAAAGAATTAAAAGAAAAGAAATTACTTGTAGAAAGTAATGGAGCACAAGTTGTTATGCTTGAAGATTATAATATGCCTCCATGCATAGTTTTAAAAGCTGATGGTGCTTCAATATATGCAACAAGAGACTTAGCAGCTGCTATGTACAGAAAGAAGACTTATGATTTCTATAAATGTGTATATGTAGTTGGTACTCCACAAGCACTTCATTTTAAACAAGTATTTAAAGTGTTAGATCTTGCAGGTCATGAATGGGCAAAAGACTGTGTTCATGTAGGCTTTGGATTAGTTAAGTTTGCAGATAGAAAGCTTTCAACTAGAAATGGTTCAATAGTTTTACTTGATGATTTATTAAGAGAAGCCGTAGAAAAGACTGTGGAAGTTATCAATGAAAAGAATCCAGATCTTGAAAATAAAGAGGAAGTTGCTAAGAAAATCGGTGTTGGAGCTGTTGTATTCACTTATCTTAAGAATTCAAGAGAAAAAGATATTGTATTTGACTGGAAGGAAATTTTATCATTTGAAGGTGAAACAGGTCCATATGTACAATATTCATATGCTAGAGGAAACAGCATAATTAATAGAGCAGGTGAAACAAAAGGAACTGTAGATTATAGCAAGTTAAGTTCAAAAGAAGAATTTGAATTAGTTAAGAGTATTGCTAATTTCAATAATATGATAGCATTGGCATTAGAAAAGTTAGAGCCATCTATATTAACTAGATATGTTATTGAAGTGGCAAAAGGATTCAATAAATTCTACAATGCACATTCAGTATTAAATTTAGAAGATGAGGATTTAAAGGCTACAAGATTAGCTTTAGTTAAAGCAAGCTTACAAGTAATTAAAAATGGATTAGAATTACTAGGTATAGATGTGGTTGAAAAAATGTAATATATAACAAAGAGGTTATGCATATTTTATGTATAACCTCTTTGCTATACATTAGATAGTAATTTTATGATTTGCATGATTATGTATATTCTTATGGATAAACTTAATATGGATTCTTGGTGATATTATACATATTTAATTATATGTACAAATGTTTTAAATAAGTGTTGTTATGTCTACAATTTGATTATTATAAATGATATGTAATTACATAAAAGTGGATATTTTTAGGAAAATGATAACAACATTATTTTAATACATATTTATACGCGTTAAATAATTGATTTATGATGATTGTTATTTCGAATATTTAGGAGATTTTAAAGACGAATTATTATGTAATCTGGTTTTGCTATATTAATATAATATTAGAAAATAATGATTTAAAGTCTTATTAGAGGATATAATTATAACATTAGAAGCAATTGCACAATAAAGAAAATCATTAATAAAAAATTAATAATTATATAGCAAACCAAATAAATCATGTGTGATATAATAACATAAATCGATTTTTATTATATTATGAAAGGAATGAAGAATAGAGAAGTGACGATAAACAAAAATAATAAATATTTTGATATATTTATTTTGGCTTTGATAGCCATTATAACATATAAGATAATAGACAATTATAATTATTTCTTTAATATAATAAAGAACTTTGTATCTATTATATCACCATTTATATATGCTTTAGTATGTGCTTATATCTTAAATCCAGTAGTGAATTTATTTGAAAAAAAACTAAAATTTAATAGGGCGATATCAATATCAATTACATATTGCTTGTTGGCAGCACTAATTTTTATTGCATTATTTTTTACAATACCAAGTTTGATTGAAAGTATAGTTAATATGAGTTCTGAAATACCATCATATATAGAAAAAATTCAAAATTGGTCAGATACAATATTTCAAAATTATCAATTAAATGAGTTTATTACACAGGGAGCTTTTATTGAAAAGGTAGATATGATATTTACGAAAATTAGTAATTTTACAATTGTGTTATCACAAAATTCAATATCTTCAGTGTTTTCAATAACGGCTAATTTAGTTAAATTATTATTGGGATTTTTAATATCAATTTATGTTTTGATAGATAAAGAAAAATTATTGAACAATGCAAAAATAATAATATATATGATTTTTAAAGAAAAGGCCGGAAATAATATATTAAGCGTACTAAATACTTATCATAAAATGATAGGAAGATATATTGGGATAAAAGCTGTAGACTCTTTAATAATAGCTATAATAGCGTTTGTAGGATTAATAATTATAGATGCACCTTATGCTATACTTATAGCAGTAGTTGTTGGGATAACTAATATGATACCTTATTTTGGGCCTTTAATAGGTGAAATAGTAGGTGCTTTAGTAACAGTTTTTGTTTCACCGATAAAAGCAATTGTGGTATTTTTATTATTACTAGCTATACAACAATTTGATGCATGGTATCTTGATCCAAAACTTATAGGGAAAAAAGTGGGGGTAAGTGCTTTTGGAATTATATTCGCTGTAATTGTTGGTGGAGGATTCTTTGGAACCATAGGAATGCTTTTGGCATCACCTACTATGGCAACTATAAATATATATTATTCTAGAATGGTAAGTAATTTTAAAAATAAAAATCCAAATATATTTAGTAAGAAAAAGTGAAAATATTAACAGGCTTCATTTCTTCGAATTGTTAAAAGAAATGAAGCCTTATTATTATAGATAAAATAAAGATATGTTGACTAAATTTAAAATCATATATAACATATATGTTATGGGATTGTCATATTAAGAAGAGAATGGAAGGAATAAATATGGAAAGTTTTTTTGAATTGGTTTCTAGAAGACAAAGCTGTAGAAAATATTTAAATAAAGCTGTAGAAAAAGAAAAAATAATACAATGTATAGAAGCAGCTAGATTAGCTCCATCAGCATGTAATAGTCAGCCTTGGCACTTTTTAATAGTAAATAATAAAGAAATGTCTCTTAAGGTTTCTGAGTGCATAAGGGACAAGATTATGAACAAGTTTACAGAAGAATGTCCAGCTTTTATTGTAGTTGTTGAAGAAAATGGAAATATCACTTCAAGGACAGGAGAACTAGTAAAGAATCAAGATTATAGATCTGTTGATATTGGGATTTCTACTGAACATATATGTCTTCAGGCAGAGGAGCTTGGACTTGGTACTTGTATTCTTGGATGGTTTAATGAAAAAGCTTTAAAAAAACTTTTAAAATTAAATAAAACTAAAAGAATAAGATTAGTAATTTCTATTGGATATCCAGAAAATACTGAAGTTAGAAAAAAGATAAGAAAAGATATAAGTGAGATTTACACATTTATTGAATAAATATAGTTAAACTATAATATATGTAGTTCCATACTTAATGTTAATATATATAATATAGTAGAATAAAAATAAATATTAAAAAAATCTAGATTTTTAAATCTTTTTATTATAATAAAACTATAGATAAATCATCTTATTAAAATTATTAAAAGAAAGGTGTGATTAAATATGTCAAATGTAGCAGCATTTTTTGATTTAGATGGAACACTATATAGAGAAGGGCTTATAACAGAAATATTCAAAAAGATGGTTAAGTATGAAATAATAGAGACTGAAAGATGGTATAATGATGTTAGGCCAGATTATTTAAAATGGGATAAGAGGCAGGGCGATTATGATGATTATCTTTTGAAAATGACAGATATTTATATTGAATCAATTAAAGGTTTAGAAAAGAGCCAAATGGAGTATATAGCTAAGAAAATAGTAGAACAAAAAGGTGATAGAGTTTACACTTTTACACGAGATAGAATTAAATGGCATAAAGATAATAATCATACCTTAATAATAATCTCAGGTTCACCTTCGGAAATGGTAGCTGAAATGGCTAAAAAATATGGATTTACAGACTATGTTGGAGCTAACTATATAGTAAATGAAGATAATATTTATACTGGTGAAGTTATTCCAATGTGGGACAGTAAAAGCAAAGAAAAATCTATACAAAAATTTGTAGATAAATATGATATAGATTTATCAAAAAGCTATGCTTATGGTGATACATCTGGAGATTACACTATGTTTAAGAGTGTTAAGTACCCATATTGTATGAATGCTACAAAAGAGCTGCTTCAAAAAGTTATAAGTGATAGAGAGTTAATAAAAAAAGTTAATGTTATTGTTGAGAGAAAAGATGTAATATACAATTTAGATATTGAAGATATACAGTTTGTATAGGAAAGAGTGGTACTGTGATTATTCGAGAGAACAATGTGAAGGTAGAAGAATACAGCGATGAATTTATGATAAAACCTGAAGATAGGGAATATAAACCAGAAGAATTAATATTTTTTGACCTTGAGCACTACGTATATAAAAAGCCCAAATGTATAGGGGTTTTTGGTGCATGTGAATATGATAAGAAAAGTAAAGAAATCAAAGTTACTCAATATATGATTGAGGACAAATACGAAGCAACGTATATACTATATCTTGCAAAAAAGTATTTTGTGAATATGAAAGAAAAAGGTAAAAAGGCAATAGTTACTTTTTCAGGCAATAATGATTTTACGGTGATTAACTATCTGTTTAAAGAACAGGAGATATATTATAATTTTGAAGATGAATTTGATTCTATTGATATCCAAAAGGAATATGAAAAAGATAAAAATTCATCAATAGGTCTTAAAAATCTTGAAAAAATATTTGATATTGTAAGAGAAGGAGAAGTAATTAGCGGATCTAATTTAGCTAAAACTTTTCATAAAGTAATTAAAGATAGATGTTATTTTAAAAGAATGCCTCAAGAAAAAATTGATAAAATACTTCAATATAATGAACAAGATGTAGTTAATTTATATTATATTTATGTCAATTGGAAAAAATATATTTTTGAAGAAGTTGAAGAAGAAATAGAAGATATTGATGAAATAAAAAATATAGAAGAAATTGAAGAAGATGATGATGATAATGCAGAAGTTATTGTTGAGATAGATAAAGAAGATATAAAGGATAATTTAGCTTAAAGATTATAGAATAATAAACAGAATAAACACAGATTCTTTCTAGAAGTAAACAGTACTTTACTTTTAAAAAGGGGCCTCTTTTTTAGAGGTCCCTTTTTATTATGCTTTTAAAAGTTCAATACCTTTTTGTAATCTCTTAAGTGATTCTTCTCTTCCGATAAGAATAGCAATTTCAAAAGCACCACCTGGTGTAAATGATTTGCCAGAAAGAGCAGTTCTTATAGGCCATAGCATTGTACCATTCTTTATTTCTAAAGATTTAATTAATTCAAATACCTTTTCATGTAAATAATCAATATTCCAGTTATCTTCACCTATAGCTTCAATAACAGGATATACTTTTTCTAAATTTTCAAGCGAAGTTTCAACAGTGCTCTTCATTTTCTTATGAACATAAAGATCTGTAGAGTATTCAGGAAGTTCTTCTAAGAAATCAATTTGTTCTGGTATATCAGTTAATACTTCACATCTTGTATGTAATAATTCTGATATAAATTTAAAATCAAAATCTTTGTGTAATACTTTCTTATATTGAACCATTGCTAGTTCATGGAATTCATCTAAAGAAAGTTTTCTTATATATTCTCCATTCATCCATCTAAGCTTAGCACTATCAAAAATAGCTGGTGATTTACTTATATCTTTATAATCAAATTTTTCTATTAATTCTTGTAAACTGAATATTTCTTCATTTGATCCATCGTTCCATCCAAGTAAAGCTATATAGTTAAGTACAGCTTCTTTTAAATAGCCTTTATCTATAAGGTCACCAAATGAAGCATCACCATTTCTCTTAGATAACTTATTATGTTGGTCTTTCATTATTGGAGGACAGTGAACATAAACTGGAACATCCCATCCAAATGCTTCATATAATCTGTTATATTTAGGTGAAGATGAAAGATATTCATTTCCTCTAACTACGTGAGTTATTCCCATTAAGTGGTCATCAACAACATTTGCAAAATTGTAAGTTGGAAGACCATCAGATTTTATTAAAATCATGTCTTCAAGTTCTGAGTTATCAACAGATATTTTTCCGTAAATGACATCCTCAAAAGTTGTTGTACCTGTAGTTGGGTTATTTTGTCTTATAACATAAGGAAGTCCTTTAGCTAAATTTTCTTCTATTTCTTCTTTTGTTAAGTGAGCACAATGTTTGTCATATTTAAAAGGTCTCTTTAATGCTTCAGCATTTTCTTTAAGCATATCTAATCTGTCTTTAGAACAGAAGCAGTAATAAGCCTCACCTTTTTCAATTAATTTTTTAGCATATTCAAGATAAATATCTTTTCTTTCACTTTGAACATATGGACCAACTGGACCACCTATATCTGGACCTTCATCATGATTAAGTCCAGTCATTTTTAAAGTGTTAAAGATTATATCTGTAGCACCTTCAACTAATCTTTCTTGATCAGTATCTTCTATTCTTAATATGAAATCACCATCTTCATGCTTTGCAATAAGGTATGCATAAAGAGCTGTTCTTAAATTACCAACATGCATATACCCAGTTGGACTAGGTGCAAATCTTGTTCTAATTTTATTTGCCATGTTTTTCACTCCCAATTTCTAATAATTAACTTGCATTTTAACAATACTTTTATCATATCTCAATGGTCTTTTTATGTCAATATTTCTTGTATTAACAACGCAGTATTATTTTTGGTATTTTATTAAATTTATATTTAGTAAATAGAAAGAATATAGTCACATGTACTATTTTTTTTTAATAGTAGTTCCATCAGAAATAAGCAATATATCTCCAAGTTTATCTGTTCTATAAATAATACATTTATTTTTTTGTAGCTTTTTTAATGTAGTAGGATTTGGATGATTATAATTATTATTTATACCAGCACTGATCACACATATACTAGGATTAACAGCATTAAGAAAAGAAGCGCTGGTTGAAGTAGAGGAACCGTGATGCCCAGCTTTTAATACATCAGAAGATAAAGGGAAATTATTCTTTAAAACTTCACTTTCAACTTCTTCTTCAGCATCACCAGTAAATAAAAATGAAGTATTTTTATATTCTATCTTCATAATTGGAGAATAGTTATTTAAATTATCATAACTATCATGGTTAGGTGAGAAGACTGTAACTTTAGTATTATTACCTAAATCTATGGATGATATACCTTGCTTTATAACATTTATTTTTAAATTTTTTCGTTTTAAAGAATCTATCATTTGCTCAAAGGTTTTAGAGCTAGTTGTAACTTTTGGTGCATAAAAAGCTGAGATATTATAAGTATTTATTATATGCTGCATATTTCCTATATGATCTTCGTGGGGATGGGTTGCTATTACATAATCTAATGTATCAATATTAAGATTTTTTAAATATTTTAATAGATTATTCTTATTGGACTCCGGTCCAGAATCAATTAAAAGATTCTTATTATTTACTTGAATAAGAACAGAATCACCTTGACCTACATCAATATAGTGAACGAGCATGGCATTTTTATAAGTATTAGAATAATTATTAAAGTTAAAAGAAAGTTTAACAAATATTAATAAAGCAACTAATATGAAAATATTTGCAAATAAGGAAATGTGTCTTTTTCTAAATAATTTATTTTTATTCATAAAGTTCTCTCCGTAAAAAATAATACATAATGAATTAGGAATATTTTACCATTAAATTAACAAGAATGGAAGGATTATAAAAAGAATTAGAATATTAAGGAAAAATATGAAATGCGAATAAAAAGTTTGAAAAATATATTAACGTTCTTAAAATCACATTAATTATTCATTTAGCATAAGATTAATATATTGAATGAAAATATAATTACAAACTGCGTATTTCACTCTAAAATAGCTAAATGAAGTAAGAAAGTTTTAAATGAAAAATGCAACAAATGAAAAATTGATAGGTTGAATATTGCAAAAAATATGGTATAATGTTATAAGAACGTGGCAAAGTGAAATAAAATGAAATTTTTTTGATATAAAAAATTCATAATGGGGGGACGAAAAATGAAAAAAGAATTTTCAATGAGTAATGACAAAGTTATGATTAACTTTACTGCAAAGTATTGTGATAGCTTTGAGGCTGTATTAGAAAGTGACGGATTTAGACGAATTTTAGATATCTATTTAAGAAGATCTAAAAAGAAAAATTCTAAATCATATAGATATTTAAGTAATTCATTAAATACAGATAGCTTAATAGATGTAAGAAGAGATATAATTCAGATAATTAAATATTTAACAGTTATGAGTGTGGAAGAAATTATTGAGCATAATGAAAGGTTTTTAGATTTACTAAGTTTAAAAGATGATTTTATAGCTTTTGTAGAAGATTTTTATCTTTTCTGGAGAAGACTTGAGAGGTACACAATAATTCATAGATATAAAGTGCAAGAAGGACTCGCAGCAGCAAGTTTTACTGAAGCTAATGATAACTTTTCGGTATTAATATTAAAATTGTATAGAAAAATAGAAAAGAGCATGCTTGGATATGAACCACAAGTATATAGACAAATACCTGCAGGTGGAAATGCATGTGTTATGATACATGAAATGGAATGGGCTAGACCACAAGGATATGAGCTATTAGAAGATATTCCATTTATAGATAAAATTCTTTTAGAGACTCCATTTATAACATATCCTAAGAGAAATACAAGAGACGGAATGTTTACTGAGATTGACTACAATCCATTAAAATATGCACAAATAAATAAAGAGCATTGGTTCTGCTATCCAGCTAAAATAGGTGGGATGCTAATTTTCATATACTTCCATAGAGATTTTATGGAACATGGAATAACATTATGTAACTTGTTTGAAATGGCTAGAAGTGAAGAAACTAGAGGAAGAAAGCCAGAAATGATATATGTTTTTGGCGCTAAAGATGACGGAGAAGAGCTTCAAACAGTTTTCTATGATGATAAGAAAAATGATATAATGCTTGGATATGTAAATCATTCAGAGAAAATAGATTACTTTGGTTATATGAAGAAGATGACATTAACTCTTTATAATCTTCTTATGATTAAGCGTGGCTACTTACCAATCCATGGTTCTATGGTTAACATTGTATTAAAGAGCGGTGATGTTGCTAATGTAGTTATTATGGGAGACAGTGGCGCTGGTAAATCAGAAAGCTTAGAAGCCTTTAGAAGTTTAAGTGAAGATTATATTTCAGATATGACAATAATCTTTGATGATATGGGAACATTTAAGATTGAAGATGGCGTAATAAAAGGCTACGGAACAGAAATAGGAGCATTTGTAAGATTAGATGACTTAGATCAAGGTTATGCATTCAAGGAAATAGATAGAAGTATATTTATGAATCCTGATAAGATTAATGCAAGATTAGTTATGCCAGTTGCATCATACAAAGAAATAACTAAGGGCTATCCAATAGATTTCTTCTTCTATGCAAATAATTATGATGAAGTAAGAGAAGGCGATAAATATCTTAATTACTTTGAAAATGTGGATGATGCTAAAAAGACATTTAAAGCAGGTGCCAGAATTGCTAAAGGAACAACAACAGAAAAAGGCCTTGTAGAATCATATTTTGCAAATCCATTTGGACCAGCACAAAAGCAAATAGAAACTGATATATTAATAGATGAATATTTTGATTTAATGTTCAAATCTAATCAAGTTAAAGTTGGTCAAATTAAAACATGTTTGGGTGTTAAAGGGCAAGAAAAAACTGGTCCTAGAAGTGCAGCAATAGAATTATTTGATGAAATTAAAAGAGTAAAAAAATAAAAAATTAATTTGTAAAACAACAAGCATGATGTATGAAAGTAATTAATACGTCATGCTTGTTGTTTTAATTTTAATTTATTGTATATCCAATATTTAAAACATATAATAAATTATTTTATTTTAGAATGTATTATCTTATGAAACTTTATCCTTCATAAAGAATGAAATACTATAAAGACTAGCAATGCCAACTAAAGCGTAGATAATTCTACTTAGCATTGAGAAAGATCCGAAAAGAGATCCAACTAGGTTAAATTGAAAGAATCCAATTAATCCCCAATTAATTCCGCCTATTATAACTAATATAAGTGCAATTGTATCTAATACTTTCATTAAAAACACACTCCTTAAATTTAAAAAATAAAATTAATAATTTAATTCAAGAATAGTATGCGTTAGTGGTATATATTTTATGCATTATAAATAAATTACATTTGTTAAAGCAATGTATAGGCCATATTTTAACAAAAATTAAAGAAGAAATTTAACTTTCTTCTTTATAATGAAATATTTCTATCTATTGGTTGAGATAATGAAATAAATGTATCAGTTCTTTGAATGCCTGTAATAGTATTTATTTTATTAAGAAGCACGTCTTGAAGGTCAGAAATATTACTACAAACTACTTTAGCAAACATAGAGAAATTACCAGTAGTTAAATGTAATTCCACAACTTCTTTAATATGAGACATTTCTTCAAATACTGAATTAAATGATGATGCTTTATCAACGTAGATACCGACAAAGCAGCAAACATCATAGCCGAGTTTTGGTAAGTTTAAAATTATTCTAGAACCTTTAATTATACCAAGGTCCTCCATCTTTTTCATTCTAACATGTATTGTTCCGCCACTTACATGACAGATTCTTGCAATTTCTAAATAAGGAGTTCTGCAATCTTTTATTAATAAATCAAGTATTTGTAAATCTAATTCATCTAAATTAGCGTTAGATATACTACCCATAATATCACCTCAAATTAATTTTATATAATTTATTTTTATTTTATCAAATATTATGTTAAATTTAAAGAAGAAAATAACGATTTAGAAAAATATTTTTGAAATATTGATATTTTAATAAAATTTTACACTTATGTATTCTAAATAGTAAATATGGAAAGTTATAAAAATCTTTATAATGCTTGATAATATTCTGAATATAAATTAATATTAATTATTGGATAGATTTTTTTAGGAGGACTTAAGCTATGGCTATTTTATCTTCAATTCTCATGTTTGTATTAATGTTTATACTTATACTTGTATGTTTTGCACTTTGCAGAATGTATGTATTTTCTAAGATACGTATAAATAAATACATACCACTTGCAATATCAATAGTATTATTTGTTATACAATTGTTTGCAGGAAAAGTTAATGTATTTGTAAATTATGGACTCTCTATATTAGCAGTACTATTTTTCTTATGGTTCATGGATATACTGCAAACAGGGGGAGTTAAGAAAAAAGAAAAACAAATTCAAATAAGACCAAAAGCTAAGCCAAATAGAGTTAAAAACAAAGATAAATAAAAAGTCGGTTAACTTTACCGACTTTTTTATTGCCTAAAAATAGGAGAACTTATTGCAAGTTTATTTTTATCAAGTAAAATTTTAATGATAAACCAAGTTTCGTTTGACTTAGGATTATGTTTGTAAATATATCTTATTCTATGAAGATTCAAATCAGTTATTTTCTTTATTACGCTACCATTATATGAAATGATGTGTATTTCTTTAATAAGATAATTTTGATCTTCAGCATATATAGAAAATTGAAGAGAATTAATATCTTTTGAAAGTGTGTCTCCCATAAAAGTATTATTAATAGTAAAATGCATTATTAAGCTTCTTGATTCAGTAGAATAGGTTCTATGTTTTCTGAAGGCATCAACAAGAGCGTTTGTATTTAAATTATTTGCGATAACACAAGTTAAATTTTCAGTGTCACCAAAGTTCATTCGATGATTGTCTTGTCCATTAATTGCACTTAATTTCCATCCTTTATCTAACAAGTAATAATAATACCGCTCATATCGTATATATCTATTTGGATATGAACCATTTCCAACCTCTATGGAGGTTATAAGTTTATTCAATACAGGATTATATTCTAAATACTGTATCTGTTTATGGGGATGATTGATTGAAATAAAAGCATGTGGATTATTTAACATCCATAATAATATAAGCTGGAGATTATTAACTGTACCTGTAAAAAAGGTATCAGAATTTACTATGTTCATATCACCAAAGGGATTAGTTTTACTTTCAAAACCTATGATAGATAGGAAATTTTCATGTTTTTTATTATATCTATAAGATAAATATTTACTTGCATCCCATTTTGTAAATTCATTTCCCTTAACCCGAACCTTTTTTGTAAGGTAATTATTATGATCGGTTAATATTAAAAAATTTAAGCCATTATGTCTGGCATAATCAAAAGCCTCTATTGGGGTGCCGTGTCCAGTGGAAAATCCCGAATGTGCATGTGGTATTCCATAATAAAATTTTAAGTCTTTTATATCAAATTCATTTTTTTTATCACTCTTTTTACTAGCCAAAAAAATATACCTCTAAAAATTATTTATAATATATATTATTAGAGAAGTAGTTAAAATAATGACAATAAGCAATTGTAATGATAAAATAATTTTAATAATCTAAATGAGGTGATCATAAGTGATAAAGAATTTTAAGAATAAGGAGCCTAAAATCCATAAGAATACATATATAGCAGAAACATCAGTCATAATAGGTAATGTGAATTTGGATGAAAATGTAAATATATGGTTTGGAGCAGTACTAAGAGGTGATCTTGAAAATATAGTAGTAGGGAAAAATACTAATATTCAGGAAAATACAGTTATACATACGGATGAAGATTACAAAGTTGTTATAGGTGAAGGATGTACTATAGGTCATGGAGCAATAATACATGGGTGTGAAATAGGAAATAATGTTCTAGTTGGAATGGGCTCTATAATACTAAATGGATCTAAAATTGGCAATAATACTATTATAGGGGCTGGAAGTTTAATAACATCTAATAAGGTGTTTGAGGATAATGTTTTAATACTTGGAAATCCAGCAAAAGTGATTAGAAAATTAACTCAAGAGGAAATTGAAAGTAATAAAAAGTCTAGCTTGAATTATGTAAATTTAAGCAATGAATTTAAATAAATATAGAAAGTTAGCAAATAACTCTATGGAGGATAAAATATGATAAATATAGGACAATTTAATAAATTAAAGGTAAAGAAAAAAGTGGATTTTGGTTATTATCTAGAAGATAAATTTGGAGATGAGGTGCTATTACCAAATAGTAATGCGAAAGGTAGCAAAGTAGAAGTAGGTGAAAGTTTAGAAGTTTTTGTTTATAGAGATTCTAAAGATAGATTGATTTCTACTTTAAAAAGACCCTTATTAACTGTTGGAAATATTGCATACTTAGAGGTTGTATCTCAAAGTGAAATTGGTGCTTTTGTTAATATAGGACTTGAAAGAGATTTATTTATACCTTTAAAAGAGCAGGCATTTAAATTAAAGACGGGAAAAAAATACTTATTTTATATGTATATTGATAAAACAGACAGGTTAGCAGGTACTACTAAGATTCATGAATACTTAGATATTGCAGAAGAAGGTAAGTATAAGGTTGATGATGAAGTTAAGGTTATAGTATATGATACTGCTGAAAATGGAACTTTAAAGATTGCTGTTGATAGAGAATATATAGGACTTATATTGCCTAATGAGCATTTAGAGTACATATATCCAGGTGAAGAAATAAGTGCTAGAATAAAAAGAGTTTATGAAGATGGAATACTTGGAATTACTACAAGAAAGAAACGTTTAGATGCAAGAGAAGAATTAAGTGAAGTAATACTTAAGTATTTAAGAGAAAATGGTGGATATATGCCATATAATGATAAGAGTTCATCAGAAGAAATTAAAAGAGAATTCAATACAAGTAAAAATTACTTTAAAATGACTCTTGGCGGACTAATGAAAAAGAAACTAATAACACAAGATAAAGAAGGAACAAGACTTTTATAAGAAAGAGGATAACTTGAGATGAGTTTAAACGATATTTTCAATGAATACATAACAGTAAATAGTGAGTATGTAAAATTTGTTAATGACATTATCAATAAAAATTTTGAAGGCTATGAAGAAGAAGAAATAATGAATATTCTTACTGAAAGCAAACAAAAATTTGAAAGATTAATGGAAGAGACAAACAAAGTAGAAATTGAAGAAGAAAATGGGATATTTTTAAAAGATGTAAAATATTCAGTTATGGATGGGTTATTTCTTGCAATAGATTTATATAATTTTTATTATTCAAAGCAATTAGAAAGATTTAAAATGAGAGGTGTAAATTATATAAGAAAAGGAAGAGTAACAAGCTTCTTTTAATAGTTAACGTAATAAGTATATAATAATAAATTTAAGAGGTTATATCTAAATGAAATACTCATTATGATATAACCTCTTAAATTTATTATTAAAATATAAAATTTTATTGAACTTTATTAGAAGTTCTAGCTCTAAATAATACATTTTTAAGCGCTTTAAGATTTAATGGATATAGAGGATAGAAGTAATGGTCTCCAGCTATTGTTTTAGTGGAAACTAAGATTATAAACATAATTACTAATCCACCAATAAATCCATAGAATCCAAACAGTGCAGATAATATTATAAGCAGCATACGCATAAATTTAAAGGCGTAGTTCATTTCAACACTTGTTTGAGAGAATCCACCAAGTGCAACTATTGCCATATATAATATTGATTGACTTGTAAACCATCCACTATCTATAGTATATTCACCTATAATTAATCCACCTATTAATGATAGAGAGCTTCCAAGAGCATTTGGTGTGTTTAATGATGCCAGTTTTAAAGCATCAACAGCAAATTCAAGTATAATAAATTGTATACTCATAGGTACAAAATAACTATCCTTGGGTTTTAGAAAGTCTAAATATGCTGGCGCTGAAATATTTCCATTTATAAACAATAAATATAGTGGAGTTACAAATACTGTTGCAAGTATTATTAAGTTTCTAATAAGTCTTAAATAATTTCCTGTAAATAAAGGAAAGTAGTAATCATTAGCATCTTGAAGAAAATCAAAAATGCCAGTTGGAAGTATTAATACGTTAGGGGAATTATCAACGATTATAGCAAACTTACCTTCAACTATATGAGCAGCTGCCACATCAGGTCTCTCAGTATAACGTACTTTTGGAAATGGATTAAACCAGTTACGCCTGCACATTACATCAATTAATGTTTGATCACCAACAGTAAGGGCGTTTATATCTACCTTCTGAAGACTGTCAACTATCATCTTATGTATTTTTTCATCAGCTACACCATCTATGTATGCGACACATACATCAGTTTTTGAAATTGTGCCAATAGAATGCATTTCAAAAATTAATCTAGGATCCCGTATACGTCTTCTTAGAAGAGCAGAATCAAATACAAGCTTTTCTATAAAAGCCTCTCTAGAGCCTCTTAATGTTTTTTCTTTTTCAGGTTCTGAAGAATCATGGCCAGGATATGTACGTAGGTCTAGAACTATAAAATATTTATAACCATCCACGTAAAATATAGTCTGGCCTGTTAAAAGTGCATCTATAACTTTTTCTAAATCACTTTGTTTTTCAACAGAAACATGTGGAACTTGATGTGTTGTAAATTCTTCTATTGTCTTATAAGAATTCATAGTATCAACAGAGATACTAATGAATGATTTCAAAATTTCTTCCATTATGTCATCTTTTATGAAGCCATTTATATAGTATAAAACAGTGTCTTTGCCTCCAATTTTAAATATTCTTTCAACTATATCATAGCTTTTATCAATAACTAAATTTGAATGCATTAATTTAATATTTTCTTTAAAACTAGATGATACATTCAAGAAATACACCTTCTTTCAACATTTGAATATTGCATATAATTAGTATGGCAATTATGTAAATTTGTATTCATATTTTAAATATTACTTATTCATATTAATTTATAGAAAAAATCATTAATATTATTTTAGTGACTAGTTGTAAAATGAAATTGAACTAATAAAAAAATCCATAGTGATTATCTGTG
>ERZ810019.132-NODE-132-length-22148-cov-8.85371_pt1 | contig 22148 bp, 27 predicted proteins | sample MGYA00520494_ERZ810019 | MGnify/ENA primary metagenome ERZ810019 (study PRJEB31588, sample SAMN03398862) | human gut metagenome | study: EMG produced TPA metagenomics assembly of the PRJNA231909 data set (A prospective, longitudinal analysis of the... | reverse complement strand
ATGTTTCATTTAAACAAGTCATACTTCTCTTCCTATCTCAGGTAAACATCCAAAAATAATTCTTCATTATGATATGGATTATACAAATATTATTTCTACAGCACTCAATTTGATATTTCCAATCAAAACTAATGTTGTTAAACCATCAGGTTCATTTTCATTTTTTTGATCAACACCACTAAGAAAAACTTCAAGATGATTTTCAACATTCCATTTTTTAGGCACATATAAATTAACTCCTGAACAATATGCATTAATTCTTACTATTGCTTTGCCTTCTTTAACATTCGCTTTATCAAAATAAATCTCCATTGCTCCAACATTACAGTCAAAATCAGCTTGTTTAAAATTTTCCGAATTAATATACTTTGTTGTTGCACCAAATGAAGTTTTCTGAACAACATTACTTTCATCTTCACTATCAATAACATCAAAATTGTAATTATCAATTTTCTTATGACTGCTATAACGTTCTCTTCCATGAAAAATCATAGATAATCCTATTGTTCCAAGTGCTGCAACTATTAGTACTGTCCATGGTGTAAGTTCTTCTATATTAAGCTGTTTGTCATAAATTATACATAAAAAAGCAATTGGAAATAATATACCGCCAAAATTTATTGGGTAAATGCTTTTAATAATTACGTAAATCAAAAATATAGTAAAAAGTAATGACCAAATTCCAAAATCATTTAAATATCCAAGCTTGCTGATAATCAAAATAATAGCAAGTATAATTAATGTAATACCGCCAAATATTCTATGTGTTTTTGTTTCCATAAATATTATCCTTTCATATCAATTTTTGCGTTCCTGCAAAATATATTTCAATGTCTTATAATAATTTCGTGATACATACACTCTCTTATGTGTTCCATGAAATTCAACTTTACTTGCTGATGTAATATTTTTAGTTATACTGTATACCTCATGAGTATTCAAAATTGTAGATTTAGATACTCTCATAAAGTATGCTGGAAGTAATTCTTCTAATTCATACAATTTGTATCGTACATTAAATATATCATCTTTTGTATGTGCGTCAATTCCATTTTCAGACGTTTCAAAAAATAATATCCTGCTCACATCAAAATAATATTCTTTTTCCTTTTGATAAAAAATAACCTGCTTTTTGTCTTGAGAGATATCTGAAAGATACCTCTCAAGCTTCTGCACTTTATCATTAATTACTGCACATTTTATAATAACTTCTAAATCTTCTATATTCTCATCAATATCTATCTCTATTTTCATATATACACCTAAATTTCTGAATAATTTGTATGCATTGTCTCCTCAAGATTTCTAAAAAGTTTTATAGTACATATTCCAATAATTACACCAATACTTAGGGCCCCAAAAAATACTGTCTGTGGTATATTAGAAAATTTCTGAAAAATCATGCCATAAAAAGCCTGCCCAACCGGAGTTGCACACATTGAAATGCACATTACACATGAAATAACTTTTCCTAATAATTTATTTGGAGTAAGCATCTGCAAGCATGACATAAGCTGTATACTAAAAAGTGTAGCTAACATCATCATAATAAACGAACTTATCATAATTATAACATAAGAAGTAATAACTGGTAAATTAAATGATAATACTAATGCAATAGGTAGAATACTTAAACTACAGATAATAAGCAAAAGACTGCAGTTCTTGATTTTTATTTTCTTTGCAAATATTCCTCCAATTATTCCACCAGTAAGACTTCCAGCTCCCATAGCTCCTTCAATATAACCATATAATCTATTTGCTGTTTCTAATTGGAATCCCATTTTCTGAGTAATTATTATAGGAAGACCTATCATAACACATGCAGATAATACTAAATTAAATGCAGATATAATAAGAGATCCCTTTAAAATTTCAGGTCTGTCATTTAATATAAAGTTAAAACTTTCCTTCATATCTGAAAATATAATATTAAATACTCCTCTTTCATTGTCTTTTTTAGTTACTGGAATAATAATGAATATTTCCATTATTGCCGCTATAAAAAAACATATTCCAGAAACAATCAAAATAGGCTTAATTCCTAAAAATCCAAATAACATTCCACCAATAACAGGTCCTATTAAACTTGAAAGTGAACTTACAATATTGATAAGCGAATTAGCCTGCATTAATCCATCAGAAGGAACAAGAACCGGTACGCTTGCCTGTACTGCTGGCTGATATGCTCCTTGTATTCCATATAGTAAAATTAATGCAATCAATAATAGTATTATTAAATTCACTTTACCAAGCAGAATCATTACAGCCAATGTTATAATTGCAGTTAAAAAATCTAAGATGACCATTATATTTCGCTTATTTACTCTGTCAGCAATAATTCCTCCTATAGGCATTGTAAAAATCATTGGAATAAATGCACATGCTGATACAACTCCAAACAATGAAGCAGATCCTGTCTTGTTTAAAAGATACAATGGTAATGCAAAACGTAATATTGTATTACCAAATAGTGAGATAATCTGTCCTATTAATACCATAATAAAATTCCTATTAAATAATTTCATTTTAAATTTAACCTCTCTTCTTTTTTCTATATCCTCATTATATCTGGGAATTTTTTAAAATAAATAGAATTTAATCAAGAGGTTTATTAATAGTAATAAGAGGTTAAAATTAGAATGTGAAGCATAACTTTTTCTCTAAAAATAAAGCATGAAACCAGTAACCATATTCTGATCTCATGCTTTATTATTTTAATATTTAACTCTTTTAAACATAGGATGATTTTCATCAAATTCAACTAAATCCCAAAGGTTTCCGTATAAATCCTTGAATACTGCCACTATTCCATAATCTTGTTCCTTTGGCTCTCTAACAAATTCAATACCTATAGCTTTCATTTCATTATAATCACGCCAAAAATCATCTGTTCCAAGGAAAAGAAAAACTCTTCCCCCTGCTTGATTTCCTATAAAAGACTCTTGCTCTGGTTTTGAGGCTCTTGCAAGCAATATTGTTGTTCCTAAAGAACCTGGTGGAGATACAACTACCCATCTTTTATTCTGTTCTGGCTGATATGTATCTTCTACTAATGTAAAATGTAGTTTTTTAGTATAAAAGTCTATTGCCTCATCATAATCTTTTACTACTAAGGCAATGTGTACAATTGATTGAATCATTATTTTCACTCCATTCTTAAAATCTTCATAGCATTCTTCCCATTATAATTTCATCACGATATGTTCCATCTTTAAGTTTATATGCATTCTTTGAACATCCCCAAACTTCAAATCCATGCTTTTTATATAAAGCTTGAGCTCTCTTATTATCATCAAATACTCCAAGTTCAAGCTGCTCGTATCTCATACTCTTTGCTTGTTTAATTATTTCTTTAAGAATTACATTTCCAATTCCATTATTCCAATATTTTTCTTTTATAAAAATCCCAAATGTAGCTCTATGCTTAAGCTTAATATTATCTCTCACACAACTAATACCTGCATTACCTGCAAGTTCATTATTTACAAATGCTGCAACCATAATATCTTTATTACTTTTTATATTCTCATTTAAAATCTTTTTCTCTTCCTCAATGCTTATTGCAATTTCTTCTGAATATCTAATCATAAAATGTGTTTCATCAGATGTTGTTTTCAAGTACTCAATCATGCTTTCTGCATCTTGTTCATTTGGACTTCTTAAAACACATCTTGTCCCATCCTTTAATTCTACTTCCTTGGCTTCAAATTGCATTTCTATTCCTCCTAAGCTACTATCTATTAGTTTATAAATTCTCGCCGTATCTTTATATACACTTTCTGTTTCTATAGGTTAATTATACCACAGCAATAACTCCAACTAAAAATATAACAATACTTTTTATAATGAACTCATATAAAGATTAATTGCAAAAACAATGAATATAATTCCAAATAGTTGTTGAATGTATTGGAGTCTTTTAGGTCATTTTGTAGCAAATTTTTTCATTAAACCTGCTAGAATTCCATAACCGCAAAAAATTAAAAATGTAAGTATCATAAATAATATACCAATCAGAAAACTTTCTTTAACATAGTTTTGGATATTATTGCTGATATATTGTGGTAAAAATGCAAAGAAAAACAATGTAAGCTGTGGATTGAAAAGATTAATTAAAGCTCCTCTTCCTATAACTATAATTGCTTTATCATCATCATTTGTTTCCCTAAAGTTCAAATTTGATTTTTGCAAAATCATCAAAATTCCAAGATAAGGTTATTCTTCCTATTAAACGTAGAATTGAAATGATTCAGTATGCAAGAAAGCACAATAGTTATATAGTTGAGGATGATTATGACAGCGAATTCCGCTTTGATGGAAATCCAATACAATCCATGCAAAATCTTGACCCAGCACATGTTATTTATGTATGAACATTTTCAAAAACTTTTATGCCTTCATTACGAATGGGATATATGGTATTACCTGATGTCTTATGCAGTGAAATAGAAAAAGCTAAATATATAGCCGATATCCATTCTCCAATACTTGATCAACTTGTCATGGCAAAATTCATTGAATTTGGTTTTTTTGACTTACACTTAAAAAAAATGAGAAACATTTATTTAAAAAGAAGAAATCATTTAATCAAATGTCTTAAAGATCTCTTTGGAGATTCAGTTTCCATTTCAGGAGCAGATGCAGGTATGCACCTTATTGCAACTTTCAATAACATATACTTTGATAAAATTTTAATGCAAAAAATAGAAGATAATGACCTACAGTTAACCCCTGTAAGTAAACATTATCTTCATGATTAAAATGATATATACAATAAGCTTAATTATCATAGTTCACTGATTTTTGGCTATGGAAATACAGATCTTGACTCAATTCAGGCAGGTATAAAACGTTTGTATAAAATTTTATATTAGATTTTTTATAATTTCTGATTTTGCTCAAAATATAAATTTCACTTTTAATTTTATTAATTGATAAATTTTTATCTTGAAAAATTTCTTTTCAAATCTTAGAACTTTATATTTACCTGCTCTTAGCAATTTGTATTTGCCTGTATATTGTAACTATAAAAAATTAAATATCAAACAAAAACTCTTCATCTATTTCCTTACACTTTCTATGCTCTTCCGAGACATCTAAAATTGTTTCAAACAAATATCTTGATACATATTCAAAATCAAATGTTCCATTTCTAAAACACCATCTTAAAGCATTTGCATGTAATTGTTGAATCACTAATATTGAAAGAACTTCTGGTCTTGTTTTATTTAAAAATTCTCCACTTTTTTGACCTTTTTTTATTATATCTAATTGAATTTTAAAAAGCTGTTTATGTTCATCATTAAATTTAAATGTTCCAGTGTTATTATCATTTAGATTTTTTATTACTATTTGTTTTATTATACTTACCCCTGAATTCTGTACAAAATCAACAAAAATTTTATTTAAAAGCCATAGTTTTTCTACATTAGAATCTGCAATCATTATTTCAGCTAAGTCAATTGATGTTAACTCACATGGTATTTTATAATATCCTTTTAAAAGTTCATCCTTAGACTTGAAATAATAATAAAATGTATGCTTATTAATTCCACTAACTTCACAAATTTCTTTAAGAGTAACATTTTCATAACCTTTTTCATCTATGAGCTTCAATGCCACTTCTCTAATCTTTTTTTTCGTTGAATTTTCATACTTTCTCATTAATTTCTCCTCCCATCATATAATTCCATAGTAGCAATATTTTATAACTCAGTCAATAATTTATGTAAACAGTATATAATTTTTTTAATAACCTATTTACATTTTTATTATACTGAGGTATCATAATTTTCATATATTAGTTAATCGAGGTGATTTTTACTACATGGTTAAACTACTTAAATATGCAGAGCCTTATATACTATCAATTATTGCGTCTATAATTCTTTTATTTGGTCAAGCTATTTGTGACCTTTCACTACCAGATTATATGTCTGACATAATAAACAAGGGCATAACTGTTGGTGATAAGAGTTTTATTATAAAAACAGGTTTTACTATGCTTGGTGTTTCTCTACTTAGTGCATCTTTCACTATTATTGTTAGCTTTTTAGCATCTAGAGTTGCTGCTGGAATGTGCAGAACAATAAGAAATGATTTATTTACTAACATCGAAAGTTTCTCAAATGCAGAATTTGATAGATTTTCTACTTCATCACTTATAACAAGAACTACAAATGACATAACACAAATTCAAACATTGATAGTTATGATTATAAGGATGATTTTTTATGCCCCTATAATGGCAATTGGAGGTTTTGTACATGCACTTGCTAACAGTAAGTCAATGTCTTGGATAATTGCATTAGCTATCATATGTCTATTAGGCTTGATATTTACTGTTTTCACAATAGCAATGCCTAAATTCAAAGCAATACAAAACTTAATAGACAAGCTAAATCTTGTTGTACGTGAAAATCTTGATGGTATTTTAGTTGTAAGAGCATTTAATACTCAAGACTTTGAAGAAGACAGATTTGATAAGGCAAACAAAGATTTAACAAATACAAATTTATTTGTTAATAGAGTTATGGTATCAATGATGCCACTCATGACCTTAATAATGAATCTAATTACTGTATTAATAGTCTGGGTTGGTGCTAATCAGGTATCAGCATTTAAAATGGATGTTGGTGAGATGATGGCATATATGCAGTATGTAATGCAAATAATTTTTGCATTTTTAATGCTTTCAATGATGTTTATTATGATACCAAGGGCATCAGTTTCTGGTGATCGTATTGCCGAGGTACTTGAAGCTGTTTCATCTATTAAAAATAATGAAATAGCATCTAAACTAAAAAAATGTACCGGATTAATAGAATTTAACAATGTTTCTTTCAAATATCCTGGTGGTGATGAAGACGTACTTCATAATATAAGTTTTACTGCAAGGCCAGGAGAAACAACTGCGTTTATTGGTTCCACTGGTAGTGGAAAATCAAGCATAGTTAACTTAATTCCAAGATTCTATGATGTTACTTCTGGAGAAATATTACTAGATGGAATAGACATTAGAAATATAGATTTACATGATCTTAGGAATAATATAGGTTATGTTCCTCAAAAAGGTGTTTTATTTTCAGGAACAATAAAAAGTAACATTTCCTATGCTGATAAAAACGCAAATGAAGAAGATATATTAAGAGCTGCAACTATTGCACAATCTATGGAATTTATAGATTCAAAACCTGAAAAATTTGATACTGGAATTGCACAAGGCGGAAATAATGTCTCAGGTGGTCAAAAACAACGTCTATCTATTGCAAGAGCTTTACTAAAAAAACCACAGATATCTATTTTTGATGATAGCTTTTCAGCATTAGACTTTAAAACAGACGCTGCTCTTAGAAAAGCGCTTAAAGAAGAAACAGGTGGCAGCACTATGCTTTTAGTTGCTCAAAGAATAAGTACAATCATGAATGCTGAACAGATAATTGTTTTAGATAATGGTTATATAGTTGGAAAAGGAACTCATGAAAGTTTAATGCAAAGTTGTGAAGTATATAAAGAAATAGCTTTATCACAGCTTAGTAAGGAGGAATTAGCATGAGTGAAAAAAGAAATGGTCCTTCCATGGGCGGCCCTGGTGGCATGGCTGGAAAAATGGGAGGCGGACAAAAAGCTAAAGATTTTAAAAAGACAATGCTTGATTTAATAAGCTATCTTTCGGAATATAAGGTAAAAATAATAGCTGTTATTGTTTTAGCTGCATTTTCTTCCTTATTTTCAATTGTAGGTCCTAAAATTTTAGGTAAAGCAACAACAAAGCTTTTTGAAGGCTTGATGGCATATCTTTTAGGAACTAATTTACTTACTGACTTTGATTATATAAGAAACTGTATTTTATTATTAGTTGTACTTTATTTAATATCAGCATTATTTGCATACATTCAAGGATATATAATGTCTGGTGTATCAATGAATGTAACATATAATCTTAGAAAAGAGATTTCAAAAAAGATGAACAAGCTTCCTCTAAAATATTTTGATACTAGAACACACGGAGAGGTCTTATCAAGAATAACAAATGATGTTGATACTGTAAGCCAGACACTAAATCAAAGTTTATCACAGATGATAACATCAACTGCAACTGTTATTGGTGTACTTATTATGATGCTTTCAATCAGTGTTCTTATGACATTTGTTGCTTTTTTAGTAATTCCACTATCAGGTCTTCTTATAATGTTAGTTGTCAAAAAATCACAGAGTTACTTTAAAGATCAACAAAAATCTTTAGGATCACTAAATGGTCATATCGAAGAAATATACTCTGGTCATAATATTGTTCAAGTATTTAATGGTGAGAAAGAAGCCATTGAAAAATTCACTACTATAAATGATGACCTTTATACTTCTGCTTGGAAATCACAATTTCTATCAGGAATGATGATGCCCATAATGACCTTTATAGGAAACCTTGGGTATGTTGCTGTTTGTATTTTAGGTGGTTACTTGGCTGTAAAGAAAACCATTGAGGTTGGTGATATACAATCATTTATCCAATATGTTCGTTCTTTTACTCAACCAATAGCACAGCTTGCCAATATATCTAATACTCTTCAATCTACTGCTGCTGCTGCAGAAAGAGTATTTGAATTTTTAAATGAAGAGGAAGAAATTCCCGATACTTCTACACCAGTTAAAGTTGATAATGTAATTGGTAATGTTGAATTTAAAAATGTTAGATTTGGATACACTGAAGATAAAATTATTGTTAACAATTTTTCATCTTCAATAAAGTCTGGACAAAGAATTGCAATTGTTGGACCTACTGGTGCTGGTAAATCCACTATTATAAAACTTCTTATGAGGTTCTATGATATAAATTCCGGACAAATTTTAATTGATGGACATGACCTAAAGAATTATACACGTCATGACCTTAGAAGCATGTTTGGTATGGTTCTGCAAGATACATGGCTTTATAATGCAAGTATTTTGGATAATATCAAGTATGGAAACTTTGATAAAACTGATGAAGATGTCATAAATGCAGCAAAGGCTGCTCATTGTGATGAATTTATAAGGGCCCTTCCACATGGGTATAATTTAATCTTAAATGAAGAAGCAAGTAATATATCGCAAGGACAAAAACAGCTTTTAACAATAGCACGTACTATTTTATCAGATCCTAAAATATTAATACTTGATGAAGCAACAAGTTCTGTTGATACAAGAACTGAAGTTTTAATTCAAAAAGCAATGGATAATCTTATGAAAGGAAGAACAAGCTTTATAATTGCCCATAGATTATCAACAATACGAGATGCTGATATTATCCTTGTTATGAAGGATGGGGATATTATCGAACAAGGTAGCCATAATGAATTATTAAAAGCTAACGGATTTTATGCTGGTTTATATAATAGTCAATTTGATGAAGGCGAGGAATAATCTAATTTAATATGGAGGAACATAATATGAAAATATCAAAGAAAATCATTTACCCTGCATTAATAGTACTAGTAATAATAGGTTGTAGCATAGGATATTATTTCTATAGTACTAATGCTTTATATTTTAAAACTGATAATGCTAAAGTCACTTCAAAGATGTATACAATAGCTCCTGTGACTAATGGAAAAATCCTTGAATGGAATGTTGATGTTGGAGATATAGTTAAAAAAGATCAGGTACTTGGACGTCAAGAAATACTTCCTTATATAACATCTCCAATTGATGGAACAATAATAAAAAATGATGTTGTAGAAAACGAAAGTGTAAGTGCTGCTTCTGCTCTTGCAATTGTTGCAGATACAAATAATATGTACATTGGAGTAAATATCGAAGAAACTGATATAAGAAAAATTTCAGTTGGACAAGATGTTAAAATAACATTAGATGCATATCCAAGTAAAAAATTCAAAGGGAAAGTTACTGAAATAGATAATACCACACAAACTTATTTTTCAGGTACTTCAAGTTTTTCTACCAGCGGTACTTATACAAAAGTTACACAACTTGTACCTGTGAAGGTTTCAATAGAAAATGATGAAAATCTTCCTCTTACATTAGGTATGAACGCGGTAGTAAAGATTAAATTGAAATAGTAATTTGTGAAAGGACTGAAATAAATAATGAAAAGTAATATAATCAAAATCTTATGTATATTATCATTAAGTACATTTTTAGTAAGCTGCTCTCCTTTTGGCAGTAATAATATAGCAAATGTTACAGTAACTAAAGTTAAAACTTCTGATTCCATAAGTGATACAGTTTATACAACAAATATCTCAAGTGAGGAGAATATTTCTGTTTTTCCAAGCAGTGTTGGCAAAGTTCAAGCCATAAGTGTTGAAGTTGGACAAGAAGTTAAGAAAGATGATGTACTCTTTACTCTTGATAATACAGATTTAACATATAAATATAATGCTGCAAAAGCTAATTATGAATCAGCTAATGCTTCTTATGATAAAGTTTCTAGCGGCAGTGCAAAGCAAGCACAAGTAGATGCTGAAAAAGCATTAGAAGCTGCAAAAAACGAATTAAAAAATGCACAGGAAGCTTATGATATAGCGAAAAATCAGTATTCAAACAATACAAATGTAACTTCTGCCCAAACAGCATATGATGCTGCAAAGCAAAATTATGACCGTACAAATGAGCTTTTTAAAGCTGATGCAGTAGCACAAATTGATTTAGAAACTGCTCAAAATAAATTAGATACTGCAAAAGCTGCCTTAGATATTGCTATAGATAACGCAACAATGGCATTATCTAGCGCTGAAACAAGACTTAGTAATGCTAACGCAAGCTATAACAGTGCAAGCACAAATGCAAATATTACAAATTCAATTACAAATCCAGATAATATTGCAGCTGCTAAGGCAACTGTAGATAGTGCTAAGGCCTCTTTAGATTCAGCTAAGTATGCTTTAGATAATGCAACTGTAAAATCACCTATTGATGGTAAAATAAGCGCTAAGAATATAACTGTTGGTGAATATACCTCTAATCAAACTCCTTCAATTGTAATTACTGGTGAAAATTCTTTAACTGCGACAATTAAGGTTACCGAAACAAATATACAAAATGTAAAAGAAGGTATAAAAGCTAATATATATCTTCCAGCTTCTGGTCTGTCATATGAAGGAACTGTATATGCAGTATCTCCTTCTGCCGATACTTCTAATGGTATGTTTGATGTTAAAATAAGCATTGATAAACCGGATGAAAACTTAAAAGTTGGTATGGTAGCAAATATTACATTAAAGAATGATAAGGAAGATAACTCATTATTAATTCCAAGCAAATGTGTCTTCAAAGATGGAGATAATTCTTATGTATATGTAATAAATGGTGATGTATTATCAAAAAAACAAGTAACTATATCAAAGAATAAAAATGATTACTTAGTAATTACAAATGGTATAAATAAAGACGATAAAGTTGTTATTCAAGGAAGCTCTAATATGGCTGATAATATGAAATACAATATAGTTAAGAGTAATTAATACATGTATCATTACCCTTGTATAGAAAATATTAATATAATAAATAAAAAAGAGCTGTTACAATATAAAATGTCCCCTTTGTCAAGGACATTAAAAAACGGCTAAGCAATATTAAGAGGATGATTTCTGTAGTTAACAGGATTCATCCTTTTTAAATTCCATTGAGCTCCATAATTGTTGCTATAATCAACATAATTACCTATTACTGTTACAATAATGTAATATTTCTTTTCTATTCATAAAATCAATTTATATGTAGTAATATGATCCATAAATATTACTAAGACTTCTTCTTATAAAGCTATACTATGCAAAATATTAACACCATAAGTAACAGCTTAATACAGCTTTATACCTTTTCCAAACACTATAATCTTCAAAATATTGTAGGTTAATGTTTTAAAATAATGTTGTTAATATCATATTACTATTATTATACCAGTTCGTCTTCACATCTATATTAAACAATCCTACATACTACTTAACTAAAATTCAACGTATCTCACAAATATAACTTTTTAAGATAAACTGCAAGTATAATCAAGGCGCTAATATTAAGCCAAGCTAAAATTAACATACTGGTTTTTAGATAATTCATATGTAAAATTAAGACTATTGAATTTCCTATACACATTAAAAATAGTAAAATATGAAAGATATCGTTCTAAATATTTTGTTGCTACCCCTCTAAATCCACCTATCCATTTTTTTAAAATCCCTCTAAAATTTTTTATACATTCCTCTTTATATGCATTTAAAACTATTCCTTTATTATGTTTCTTTGCAACATTCATCATATATCTGTCATAGTCCGAAACTATATATGAATTTTCTTCTATTTTTGAATACACTAATTGATTAAAATTAAATTCATTCCAATGCTCTTTACACACTGGAGCTATTATCATAGAATCATGTCTATCTTTTGCCGCTACAATCCATATATTTTTTCTTTCTGAATTGGTTATATTTCTGCAGCCCTTAAAGTTTTCCTTTTCAATTGCTTTTGTTATAAAAACTTTTCCTTCCAATTTATCTGGCATTACATTTTTAAGCATTCCCTGCATAACTTTATGTCTCCATAGGAAAGCTGTTCTTATATTGATTTCTAATATTTTTGAACATTCTCTTAAAGAACTCTTTTTAAGCATAAGTTCCATAAATTCAACCCACTTTTCTGGTTCTTTTTTTGAATAACTCCATAAAGCTTTTGTAGTCTTAGAAAAAGTTTTATTGCATTCTTTACATCTATATCTCTGAATGCCTTTATACTTTCCAAATTTAATATAATTTTTTCCATTACAATTTGGACATTCTTTAATACATCTGTTTTTATAAATGTTACATTTCAAAAGATATCCTGTATGCTTTCTCAATTTCTCAAAATTATTATCTTCTTGTATCATGTCAATCTCCTCTATCAAAATAAAACTATTATTTTCATCATTTATCTTAAACTTTAATTCATAAGACCAGTTATAAATATAAAAATTAATATATATTTTGATACTTGCCGCAAAGCAGCACTTTTAAACATAACAACACTTTTTTAAAACATTTCTTAATATAATTTAAAAGCATATAAATCTAAAACTATTTGGAGTAAATATGAGAACAAAAACAAGTTTTTTTTAGATAATATATATGTTGCAATAATAAAATTGCATTTAGAATGTTTACAGTCTAAATAAATACCAAGATATAATATGAGGTTTACACACTAATTAAATATTTTTTATTGCTCTTTTTCTCTTTCATATACCATTCCTCCTAATTATAACTACAAAAAAATACCATATAAAAATAATATGGTATTTTCTTATGTTTAAATCTATTATTTTAAGAATTCTTCTTAATATAGATTTTCAGTGCCTTTATAGCCAATATAAGTACGTAGACTCCAATCCCTGCAAAAGCTAAAATTATTATCAAATTAATCATTGTGAATAGCGTTGTTGTTAATGCTATATCCATATTTCTCTCCCTTTTATACCTATTTTATATACTATTTATTATATTCTGCAAACTCATATCCATTCCCTTGAGCATTATCAATAAACTGACTTAAAATATCTGTATTTGTTTTAGAAACTGCATGAAGTAAATAAATTGCTCCTGGATGAAGCTTATTTGTAAGCTTTTCTAAAGATTGAGCTTCATCTGGCTGATTATTAGGATCCCAATCTGCATAAGCAAAGCTCCAAAATACTGATTTATAGCCAAGACTACTCATTAAAGCCAATGACTGTTCACTATAGATTCCTGCAGGATATCTAAATAAATACATTTCATATCCAAAATTATCTTTTACGTAATTATGTAATTCCTCTATATCTGATTTTTGTGCATCTAAAGATAATGATGGCATCCCTTTTTCAGGATGTGTTGTACTATGATTTCCTATAACATGTCCTTCATTTATCATCCTTTGAACTAATTCTGGCTGGCTTTTTGCATAACCCATTGTAATAAAAAATGTTGCCTTAATATTTTTAGCTTTTAATATATCTAATATTTGAGGCGTATAGCCATTTTCATAGCCTTCATCAAAAGTCAGGTAAATTTTTTTATCATTTGATTTTATAAAATCCACATTATAATTTTTATACTTTTCTTGTGCAGCAGTAACAACATCAGGTCGTCCACTTTCATCTGTACTTCCTCCAAAAGACCAGTTTATAGACTCATTAGATAAGTTGGCAATCTCACCTGAAAATGTTTGTGTTTCAGAGGTCTCTGTTTGTACATTATTCTTTTCTTCAGTCTTTTCTGTATTATCTATTTCATCTGTTTCTTCATTTATTTTTTCTTCTTTTTCCTTCTCATTATCTACTTTTTCTTCATTTTTAATAGATGGCTTATCCTTCTGTTCCTCTTTCTTAAACTCATTCTTGTCGTTAAGTGTATTTTCTTCTTTTTCATTAGAAGATACTATGTATTGATTATTTTTTGATGTAGGTTCTTCGCTTCCACATCCATAAAGAAAAATACATGATACAGTAAAAGCCATAGCAGCTATCCATATTAATTTCTTATTTTTCATTTGTTTTACCTCCTCAAAATTTTATTATTTTACTTATAATAAAACCATTCCCTATACTACCTCATACTTATACACAGATGATAGCACCAAGTTATCAATTATACTTATATTCTATCATATAAACAACTATTATATAATAAAAAGGCGTTATATAAAGGTAAACTTATAGTTAACTCAATTATATTACGCCTAAATAAACTCTATATAAAGTTGTTAATATATAAAAACATTCAAATTTTTGATTGCTATTCATATAAAAAATGTTCTACTTTCATTTTAATCTTCTTTAATTTTTCCATCACATGTTATAGTAACAACCTGCCATGGTATCATTTTCCCACTATTTCTCATAGCTTCTACTGCAGCATGTTCTAATCCTCCACAACAAGGCACTTCCATTCTAACAATTTTAATGCTTTTTATATTATTGTTACTTATAATTTGTCCTAATTTTTCAGAATAGTCGCCTTCATCAAGCTTAGGACATCCAACTAAAGTTATATGATTTTTTATGAAATCTTCATGAAAGTTTGCATATGCATAAGCTGTACAATCAGCTGCAATTAATAAATTTGCGTTTTCAAAATAAGGTGCCTTTATTGGAACTAATTTAATTTGAACTGGCCACTGCATAAGTCTGCTTTTGCTATGAACTGAATTTAATTGCTCAGCTACTGATTGTGAATTATCAGCCTCATTTCTTTCTAAAGCTCTTGCCATGCTCCCTGGACACATATGCATGTTTCCTTCACCAATATTTAATGTGTTTTTCTTTGTTTCCATTCTCTTCTTTACAGCCACTTCATCATATATAGCTGCTTCTCTCTCAATAATAGAAATAGCATTTGTTGGGCAAGCAGGTAAACAATCCCCAAAACCATCACAATAATCATCTTTTATTAGTTTTGCCTTTCCATTTATCATTGCAATTGCACCCTCATGACAGGCATTTGCACATGCTCCACAGCCATTGCATAGCTCTTCGTTTATTTCTACAATCTTTCTAATCATTCACCCATCTCCTATGAAATCAATTTATATATTCCATTTTCTTCTTTTTTAATACGATTTTCAATTTTTCTAATAATCACATCTATTTCACTTCTAAAATCTAATTTGTTTATAAATAACTTTGATTTTGTATTATATTTATCTTTGAAATTAGTAAATTCTAATGCTAAATCCCCCATCTCATCTTGATATTCTTTTGCAAGATGAGATACATTATTATCTTTGGATTCTTTCAAATTAGGATATAAATATTTATCTTCATTTAGTAAATGTATCTTAAGTTTACCCGCAAGTGTATTAATGTGATGTGCAATTTCATCTACATGTTCTTCAAAATCATTTCTTTTTATAATTTCTTTTATTTGGTCTATCTCTGAACCAATTGATTTATGCTGTTCTAAATAACTTAAAAGATTCATATTTCTCCTCCATTACAATAAATGAATTTACTATTAAAATACAACTACAAGAAGCATTTTAAATTGTTCTTTTCCATAAACTGCATGTGGATGATTTGCAGGCATTACTATTGACTGTCCTTCAGTAAGTTCATACTTTACTCCATCAATTGTTATTTCACCAACACCATCTAAGCATGTTACAAATGCATCGCCTTTAGACTCATGTGTACTAATTTCTTCTCCTTTTGCAAATGCAAATAATGTTATACTTACAGCTCCATTTTGTACAAGTGTTTTACTTGCAACTTGACCATCAATGTATGTTACTTCATCTTTTAATTTTAATACTTCTGATTTATTAATATTTTTCATGATTTCGCTCATATATTTCTCTCCTCTACCAGTTAATTGATTTCTGTTTCTACAATCATACTATCATTTTAGCGAGACTCATTCTGTAACATATGTTACATTTTTAAATTATTTTAATCATAATTTTGAAAAATAACCATATTTTTATTTAGATATCCTTTTATATACTAGAATGATATTTTTTCATTGTTTAATCAGTATTAATCTGCTTTTTATATAATAAATAAATCTCAAACTCCCTAGAGAATGAGATTTTTAATGAATATAAGTACATCTATTTTTTATCTTCTTCAAGAAATCTTCCCATAATAATTGTGTTATAGTAACTTCCATCTTTATGAAGTCGATCATTTCTTAATACACCTTCTTCAATAAATCCATATTTCTTATATAAATTAATTGCCTTTATATTAGTTTCTACAACTGTTAATGAAATTTTTTTAATTCCAACATTGTCTGCCCACATCAAAACATTTTCTAAGAGTACTTTTCCAATACCATATCCAAAGTATTCTTTTTCTATGCATATTCCAAATTCTGCTTTATGTTTAAATCTGCTTAATTTATTTCCTTCACATCTTGTAAATCCAACAATTTTATTATCTGCTTCTACGACTAAAAATAAAGTTCTTTCATCTGCATTATCTTCATTAATTAATTTTTCAAAATCTTCTTTTGTTAATAATCCCTCTCCAGTTCTCTATAAAGATTTTCTGTTTGCCCATCAATTTTAACTCTTAATTTACTTAGTTCTTCTGCATCTTCTTGCTCTGGGCATCGAATTATATAAGATATTTTTTCATTTTTTATTATTTTACTTTGAATAACCATAATTTATCGCCCTCATTTCTATTTTGCTATAATTTATTTCTAAAATGTGTCCATAAAACTATACTAGCACCAATCTTCACATTATAGTACTAATTCTAAAATTCCTAAGAATTTAAGAATCTTAGAATTTTAGAATAAAAGAACTTAAGAATTTATATTCTTAAATTCTTAAGTTCTTAATAATCAAAGCTTATTATTTCTCACTCTTATGAGCTGAATCATATTCTAAAAACTCTGGTGTCTTTGACCAATACTTTATTCCCCAATTTTCAAAGTTCCATTCACTCATATAATTATTACACTCATAATCTATATACCAAATAAGATCATCCTGAACAATAAAGTTAGTTGGAAAATAATCTATATTTGTATTACTTTTATATAATAAATTACACATTTCTTTTATTTGATCCAAATAAATCTCACACATTTTATCTTCTAATACAAGATTATAAATTGTGTCACCATGAATATATTCTTTAAGTATTCGTTCATTTTCTATATCAACATCTAGCATCTTAGGAATTCTAATACCTATTTTATTAAGATTCTTATAATCATTTATTTCAGATTCAACTTTATTTCCAAATTCATAATAATCACATGGCTCATGATGAATCTGTTTTAAAACATATTTATGTGCACCATCCGTTGCAAGATATGAATAACCGCCTTTTCCTTTTCCAAGTAACTTTAATATTTGGAATTCATTATTATTGACTTTCATTATATCCATAAATTCTCTCTCCTTATATCCCATATTATCATCTATTACTAAATCACTAAACTGTAATAAGCTCAATATTATCTGGAATTAAATCACGCTCATTCCTATTAATATTTTCATCAGTTATTAACAGATTAAATTTATCAAAAGTTGTAAATCTATATAAACCTTGCTTGCTGAATTTTGAACTGTCAGTTATTAGAACATTTTCCTTGGAATTCTTTAAAATCGCCTGCTTAATATCAACTTCTCTATAAGATCTTATACACGGTCCATCTGCATGAAATCCATCGCAGCTCATAAATGAAATATCTGCATTTATACTTGAAATGGCATTAGCTGCCCAGTTTCCAACAAAAGACATACTTTTCTTTCTTAAGTGACCTCCAGTTACAAGAAGCTGATTTTTAGTGTTTTCTAATGCTTGAGCAACTATCAATGAAGTTGTAATAATCACCAAATCATCTCTTAAATTTAACAGCTTAGCTATTTGAAGCACAGTAGTTCCAGAATCTAATATAACAACACCATTTTTAGGTATAAGTTCAACGGATTTTTGTGCAATCTTAGATTTTATACCCATATTTTTGAATAGCTTTGTATCAAAATGACTTTCTAAATAATTAGTTGAAATTGTTGCACCACCATGCCCTTTATTAATTATATTATCCTTTTCAAGTGATATTAAATCTTTTCTAATAGTTTCAGTAGAAACATTAAACTCGTGTGCAAGTTCTTTAACCGATAAGCTTCCCTTCATCATAATAAGCTTGGCTAACTTAGCTCTACGTTCCACATTTATAGCTCTTGCCAATATAACCACCTCATTTTTTACAAGTATAACCAAATTATAAACTTGTTTTTAGTTGTAGTCAATAATTCCCTATTATATGTATTTATTGGTATTTAAACATGTATTTCATTACAAATTTTTATTGTATACCATAGTTAATTATTTTTCCCAGTGATTAGGCATAACAATTCTTTTGGGAAGTTTTGTTTTTAAGTCTCCTTTTGCACTATTAATTTGAGACTGAGTTAAAAATATACTTCTTTCAAGATTGGCACCATTAATATTAGCATCCCTAAAATCTGCACCTATTAAGTCTGCAAAACTCAAATCAACATTACTGAGATTAGCTGCAATAAGAATTGCCCCTCTCAAATCAGCACCTTTAAGATCTGTTTTTCTAAGATCCTTTCCAAAATAATCTTTTCTTATTGATTGCTTATTCTTATTATTAGCTTTACTGCGAATTTTTTCACTTGTATTTTTAAGGAACTGATTAACTTTATCTCTATGTCCTTCAACATTTACCTTAAGCAAATCATCAATGTGCAAAAGCGTAAGATTTTCTGTCTCATCTATAAGTAAACCTATTTTATCTTTTATATTAATATCACTCTGTAATTCAAATGCCCATGTAAGATACCAAAGCATTTCATGAAGCTGTCTCATAATCAAAAATCCTTCAAACATCTTTTGTGAAGATTCTTTATTTTCTCTCCAATCCTTTCCTTCGTAAGTAACCTGTGCTATCTTCTGTCCTGCGCCAAAACAATCATAAGCAGTGCATCCTTTAAGGCCCTTAGCTGTAAGATTTTTATGGACAGCACAAGTAAAGTCTTTTTTTAAGTTTATACAAGGAGCTCCTGCATCCTTATTTATTGGAAATCCTTCAAATTTAGAAAAATATAATGCTATGCAGCATAATCCAAAACAGTTTTTGCAGTCAACTTTAAGTTCATTAATATACTTATCTATATATATCTCTACCATTTTTATCACCTCATTAAACGGTTACTACCTACATGTTCATAAATATTTTAAAGGTATAATTAATATTAACTTCCCGGTAAATTATACCATATTTAGATTTATACTCTAAACATTAGTTTAAAATATATATCTTGCACTAATAAAATTACATTTAGGATGTTTGCAGGCTAAGTGAATACTAGGATATAAAATGTAGAAAACTAATTGCAACATATATATAAAATTATCGCCCTTATATAATAAAGGCATAGCATAAATATTAATTTTATGCTATGCCCTACAAATACACCATTAAAAACTTTTAATCTTTAAAATTTATTCTCTATTAAGTTTTATCTGTTTACTTATTTTTTCTATAGGCTCATTATCCTACTTGAGTTAATACTTAATCAAGTCCAATTTAAAATTATGAAACCATATTAATCTTTATTTTATTTCTTCTTCAAATAAGATTTAAAATCAAATGTTCATATTATCTATGGACTTTGATCTAAAATAATACTATAGATTAATTTTTGTAAGATCATCAGGAATTAATAGATTTCCAGAGTAATATTCTCTGCCTTCTTTAAGATATAATTCTTCTCTTTTTTCCAAATTTCTATCTTCAGTATGATATAATATTAAATTGACTGCCTGCAATTTTTCTGCAATTTCACAAGCATCCTTCACAGTAGTATGATCTCTTTCATAAGGAGTAAATATATCTCTTTGCGCATAAAGGCAAAACGCTTCATGTAATAACCAATCTGACTTAAATGCATATTGATATTCATGTTCTCGGTATGGCTCATCTCCCAAAAATGTAAACTTCTTTCCTGACTTTAACGTCATTGTAAATCCATATTGCTTTGCCTTTGTAGAGAGAATATCAAAAAATGTTATCTTGTATCCTAAAATATCCTTAATCTCCCCATCTTCTACTTCGTGAAGAAATATACGTTCTCCAATCATTTTCACAAACTTATCTTGAACTGTTAATTTTACTATTGTTAAGATTGTTTCTTTAAGTTGTGCATGACAATATATATTCAAGTTACCTTCATATTTACCTTTTTTCATCTTAGTAGCAATCATTCTAATCAGCCAAATAAGACCAAGCAAATGATCTGTATGTTCATGGCTTATAAATATCTCATGAATCTGTTCCATTGGTATTTCTGCTTTTTCTAACTGTGTCATGATACCATTTCCACCACCAGTATCAATCAAAAAATACTCTGATCCATTTTTAATAGCAAAACAAGTATTATAACACTTTGTCACAGTTGCATTGCCAGTTCCAAGAATAATTAGTGTCTCTTCCATACATTTTACCTACTTTCAATATTATCTTTTTTTAGATTCTACAGCAGCTATCAATCTAAAAATCTGTTCTGTTGTTTTTACCATATTTTTTCTTGCAGTTTCCTTTTTCATGGCTTCATGCAAAGGAATAACTTTTGATAGGATTGGAAAATATGCATCTATGCCATTTTCATTACACTTGACAGCATCATCTGTAATACTTCCAGCTAAAGCAATAACAGTTTTATCATATTTCTTAGCTAATTTAGCAATTCCAACAGGGGCTTTTCCCATAGCTGTCTGTTTATCCAAGCATCCTTCTCCAGTAATTACATAATCAGCATCTTTCATACACTCTTCTAATTTTACAGTATCAATAACCAATTCAATTCCTGGCTGCAAATCACCATGTAAGTAACTTAAAAATGCAAATCCAAGTCCCCCTGCTGCTCCTGCTCCTGAAGTTTCTGAATAATCATTGTTCAAATACTTTTTGGTTACTTTCGCATAATGGGCCATATCTTTATCTAATTTTTCTTTAATTTCTTCAGTAACCCCCTTTTGAGGTCCATAGATATAAGTGGCACCATTTTCTCCACATAACTGATTGGTCACATCACATGCTATTTTAAAATGGCATTCTGAAAGTTCAGGCATAGCATTTTCTGGAGAAATTATAGAAATCTTCCTTAATTCCTTTGCATCAATTCCTAATTTATTACCATTATTATCATAAAAATCAAATCCTAATGCTGTAAGCATTCCAATACCGCCATCATTTGTCGCACTTCCTCCAATTCCAATAATGAAGTTTCTGCATCCTCTGTTTATGGCATCTTTAATCATTTCTCCAACTCCATATGTTGTTGCTTCCATGGGACTTTTTTCTTCACCCACTAGCATAATTCCTGCAGCTGCTGCCATTTCAATAATTGCTGTTTTAGATTCTTCAATATATCCATATGCAGCTTTTATTTTGTCTTTTTGCGGTCCCATAACAAAAATTTCAACTATTTCTCCGCCAAGTCCTTCAACTAATGCTTCAGTGGTACCTTCCCCACCGTCTGCTCAATGTCGTCAACTTAAGAAAATATAGAAAATTTAATAAAAAACACTTGACAATAGGTAAAAAAATGCAGCCTCGCTATAGATATTAAATTTATAGCGAGGTTTGATTTTATGAAAAATATTAAATTACTATCACAAATTTTAAAACGAACAAATAAATTAA
>ERZ810019.125-NODE-125-length-23258-cov-9.25109_pt1 | contig 23258 bp, 34 predicted proteins | sample MGYA00520494_ERZ810019 | MGnify/ENA primary metagenome ERZ810019 (study PRJEB31588, sample SAMN03398862) | human gut metagenome | study: EMG produced TPA metagenomics assembly of the PRJNA231909 data set (A prospective, longitudinal analysis of the... | reverse complement strand
AATTGAGAGTTTAAAAATAAATAGCATTAGAGAACTATAAACGCCAATTTATATACTTTCTCTAATGCACTACCCATCTAATATTATAACATAAAGGATGGGTTTGGTTATGAATATGAAAGAAAATAAGTTTAAGAAAACAGAATCTTCACTTTATAATTACAATAGTTTAGATACCAAAATTAAAAATATAGAAATAGATATTGAAAATTTAGAAAATGATATAACAGTTAGAGCTATATCATTTGAGGAAAAATCAAGTCCAACACATAAAATTACATCAAGTGTGGAAGATGAAGTTATAAGACGAGAGGAATATATTCAGGAACAAATTTGCATTTTAAAAGCTAAGAAAAAATATTATTCAGATTTAAAAATAAAAATACAATCATCTTTGCAGCAATTATCAGAAAATGAATATAAACTTGTTAAATTAAGATATCTTAGTGGTAGAAATAAAAAATCATGGATAGAGATTGGTCAAGAGCTAGGATTCGATAAAGATTATTGCAAGAAGATAAGGACTGGTGTGATTAATTATTTAAGCGAGTTAATATATCCATAACACTTTTTGACCGCGTTTATACCACTTTTACAACACTTTTTGTACACTTTTTAATCACGTTTTAGTGGAAAAAGTATTATATAATACTATCATAGAAATTTATCAAGAGGCACTCAGTTGGGTGTCTTTTATTATTTATAAAAATTTTTTTGAATTTATAAATAATTTAAAACTTTTTATAATATATAAATCGTCTTATAAGTATAAGAAAGAAATGAGGGAGATGGTTTATTATGAAAAAGAATTTATTAAAAATGTTATTGATTGGATGTATGGTTGTTAGTTCAGCATCAACAGGTGTATTTGCTTCAACAGCGAATGCTAATAAAATAAAAGAAAATGAAGTGGTTCAAGTTCAAGAAGATTACATATTAGATAAAGAATTTAAAGAATATATATTATCTTTAAAAGGTATAAGCAATGATGAAAAACAAAAATTAATAGAATCAGAAAAAGTGATACAACCCATATATAAACAAATTGATATATTACTTGATAAGGCTGATAGTCTTGGTGCTGATGTAAGAGTTAAAATACAAGCAGTGGATGATAAAATTTATGAAATACAAAATGAAGATAGCAAAATAATGGATAAAGCCCATAAATACGAAGCGAGCAAGCTTATTAATGGATTTGACATAAATGAAGAAAGTTTAGATGATAATAATGAAGAAAGCATATATGATAGCATGGTAAATTATATAAAATCACTACCTGTTTTAACAGCTAGTGAAAAAGACAAGCTACTAGCTACACAAAAGAAACTTGAACCATATTATAAAGAATTGGAGGAATTATATAAAGAGCTTGATAAAGTTCAAAAGCCTGTAATGGATGAAGTAGATAAATTATATAATAAGGTTGATGAAGAATATAAAGATGTAGCTTATATATGGGATAAAGTTGATCATAATGAATAATGTTAAAGGAAAGGATTCTAGAAAAATAGAGTCCTTTTTATTATGCAATAAAACAGAAAGGAAGGTGAAATAACTATGTGGAATGTGATAGAAACCAATTAAAAGAAATATTAGGTGTAAGTCTTAATGCACTTAAGCTTATTGAAAAAAGAAATAACTTAGAACATAGATTAAATAAAGTTGGATATACATTGATAGATAAATATAAGAAAAAGAATAAATATATTTATGTTATTCAGAAAACAAATAAGAAATTAAAACAGAAGATCAGTAACATGTATAACACCAACAGAGCAGATAAGTTTATTAATTATTTTAATATAAGAACTATAGAGCAGCCTAAGACTATAAAAGAAATAGCAATAGAATCAGAAGTCGCAGAAAAGACAATAATTAAATGGGATAATACACTCCAGGATAAAAGAATATTATCCAAGGATGGGTTTTATTATTTTAAATTAGATAGAAGCAACAATGAAATAATTGAGATATCTAAAGAAGAATATAAAACCTTTTGGAAAAACAAAAGCTATCTAAAAGCCTTCGCAGATTTAAGAAAAAGATACATGGAAGGTGAAATATCCCTCACAGAACTCCAGCTAACTAGTGGTGATGTTGCTGTAATAGTAAGTGCTATAGAAAATAAATATTGCTTTAAAATTAAAAAGTACAAAGTTAATCGAAATCAGCTTTATGCTGATACCAGAAAAATAATAGATGAATATCAAAAGGGTGTCATTTTAAAGGGTTAATTACAGTATATATATTATTTATATAACATGTAATTATATAGCCAAAATGAAACCTTTTTATTATAAAAATAATGTAAGACGTGTAAAGCTAGAAATGAGGTGATTATATGCAACTATCAGAAAAACATTATAAATGTATCGAGCTATTAATAAAAGGCTATAATTATACTGAAATAGCTAAGATGGTTCCTTGTAGTAGACAAACTATTTATGATTGGTTAGATGATGCAACATTTAAGGCTGAGTTAGACAAATGCAGACACGAAATAAAAACTACAGCGAAGAATAGAATATTAGGTAAAACAGACACATATCTAGCAAAAATAGAGGATATAGCCTTTAATAGCCCATCAGATAATGTTAAACTAAATGCTCTAGAGTTCTTATGGGAAGCCGTCTACGGTAAGGCTACAACTAAGATAGAGCAGAGCAATAGTGATGATAATGACAAAAAAGATATAAAAGACATTGACAGTATGCTAAAAGAGATTGATAATAAAGAAAATAATGTTATTAATTTACCTAAAAAAGTAGGGAAATAATAATTAATAAATATACAATTAAACATGTATAAAACAATGTTTATGCACTAAAAAATACATATTATTCATATAATTTCGTGTGTATAATATGCAGAAAAATAAGAATGGCTCAACCATGCTACCTATAAGATTTTAGGTATATAAATTAATTTCGGGAAACTGTGATTTACTGAAATAAGTATATATTGCTTGTACTAGTAAGGTGGGAAATAATATGTTCCTAATAAATGTAAAGTGTCGAAAGATGGTAGGGGTCCCTTCTAAATCGAGAATCGTCTAAAAGACGTCGATAAGCTCCATAAAAATTCTATATATTTTTTAAAACGAGGTACTTACTAAATAGTAGGTGCTTTTTTATTATGACTTTAAATAGCTTGCATAAGGCTTTTAAAACTTAAACGATGAAACATACATTAAATATATTTAAAACTTACTACAATGCAAATAGCAAAGAAATAGAAAGGAGTGAGTAACAACATGATTTATTTTGATGATAGAGTATTTAAAAATGATGAATTATATGAGTTATATGTTCTAAGAAAATACTTGACTAAGCATTATGGAGAAGATAACGCCATTAAGCTTATAAAGGAATATGCCAATAGCCTAGATGATTTAGCAGTTGCTCTTGGAAAAGAAGATATAGAGTTCTTTTGCTTGTATTTTATGAGTGATACTTTTGTTGTTAAGGATGATAATGTTGCTAGACAACTTTCTAAAGGCCATTATGAATTATGGAATATTGCAAACACTATATTCGTAGAAGATAAAATAGATAAAGCTGCAATAATTGAGCCTAGAGGATTTGCCAAGACTACAATTTTTAATATGGCTGTTGCAATATGGCTGCATTGTTATAAAAAATCCTTATTTACCTTATTGGGTGCTAAAACTGATACAGATGCAACACAATTCCTTGATTCTATTAAGAAAGTATTTAATGAGAATAAGAAGATCATTAATTGTTTTGGTAAGCTTATTAATATTAAAGTTAACAAAGATAATGGTGAAAAATATACAGTAAACGCAAATGAAGTTGAGTTCACTAATGGTACTTATATTAAGACTGTTGGTTCCGGAACTTCTGTGCGTGGTGCGAACTGGGGAGGAGTTAGACCGACTGTATTTATCGGTGATGATTTCCAAGATGAAAAAAATATCTTAACTGATGCAGCAAGAGAAAAACAATACTCTAAATGGACTAAGGAAATTGAAGAAGTTGGAGATAAAGCAGTATATAGAAATGGTGTTAAGATAAAAGCAGCAACTAAGATTATTGCTATTGGAACAGTACTTCATATTGATTGTCTTATGAGCCGATTAAGTAGAAATAATGATTATTATACTATTTTAAGACGTGCGATTATATTAGAAGATGGCCAGACTGTAGAAGATATATTTGAGTATGGAGAAACAATTGAAGATGAATTTAAACCTGGTTTATGGTTGCAATGCCACGATATTTATTTTGATGAAAAGCTAAATAAAGATGAAAGAAAAGAAAAAGCTAAGCAGTTCTATGAGGAACACAAGGGAGAAATGCAATTCCCTACATGGTGGCCTGAAAAATGGGACTGCTTTAATGATTTGGCTATTAAATATTGGGAAGATAGAAAAGCATTTATGAGTGAGTTAATGAATGATGCGAGTTCCATTGGTGAAAAGTGGTTTAAATCTGTTAAAACGCAGACTAAGGAAGAAATTGAAGAACATGATTTTATTAAAACAATGCTTAGTGTGGATCCAGCTTCAACTACTAATAAAAAATCAGATTCAACTAATATTATGGTTGGAAGTAAAGCTACTAATGATTTTACTTATATAAGAGATATAGTTCATAAAAAACTAGCATTTGAACAATATTGCAATGAAGCTGTAAAAATGCTTGAAAGAAATCTTGATGTTACTCACATTAATATTGAAAAGAATACATATCAAGGTGCTGATGTAATTAAAATTAAAGAATTAATTGAATCTAGTCCTATTCTTAAAGGTAAATCTTATGAGTGGATTAATGAAATGCAAAAGAAAAATAAGGATGAAAAAATAAGTACTATTGTTGATCCAGTAAATAATGGACAAATTATTATTGTATCAGATTGTGAAGATAGTCAAAAAGCTATTGATGAAATAAGGGATTTTCAAGGTCAATTATATAGTGTTCATGATGATGCTCCTGATAATTTAGCGGAATTAGAAATTAAGATTAAGACTATAGAAATAGTTTCTGCAGTGCAAATATTTGATAGATCAGCAGTATTTTAGAAAGGAGGGATGTTTGTGAGTTTTTTAACTGAAAATAGCGAATTATTAAGTAATGTAAAAAGTGATTATGAAACTAGAAAAATTATATATGACAAGATATATGATTACTGTATCACTGGAAAATCAGATGCTTATAGGGATTATAAAAATAATCCTAAGCGTTCAAACTTAAAAGTCAGAACAAACTTTATTAAGAAATTCATTAAGGAAGAAGTTGCATATTTAGTAAGTAATAAAATAACATATACAAGTAAAACTGATAATAAAACTGAACTTGACTTTTTGGAAAAGAAAACAGCACATTGGGATAAAAACCATGAAAAAATGTTGCTAAGAGATATGCTTTCTTATGGCAGTGTATATGAACTTTATTATACTACTAAGAAAAATAATGAATTAATGTTTAATTCAAAAATAATAAGTCCTCGTGATGGATATGTTCTTGAAGATGATTTTGGGAATATATCAATGTTCTTAAGATTTTTTAAAAAGAAGTTTGATACAAAAACTTATATTGATATTTACACAAAAGATTCTATTTACCATACTGATGAAAGTCTTACAGAGGAAATAAGCGATGCTACTCCTAATACATTTGGAGAAGTTCCAGTAAGAGTAGGAATTATAAGCCAGTATAAAGAGCATGATACTTTATTTAATGAACTTAAGGATTTACAAGATGCATTTGAAACTAATTTATCTGATATAGTTAATGAAATATCTGATTATAGACTTGCTTATTTAATTTTTACTGGATGCCAGTTAGATACAAAGACTAAAGATGAGGATAATAAAACTCAACTTGATTATCTTAAGGAAAAGGGAGCTATGTCTATTGGTGAAAAAGATGCTAAAGCTCAATTTTTAACCAAAGATATAAATGATACTTTTGTACAAAATACTCTTGGGCTGCTTAAGAAAAATATGTATGAAATAAGTAATCACATTGATACTAATGAGAAAATGCAAAGTAACCTTAGTGGCTCTGCTATTAGAAATAGACTTATTGGACTTGAACAAAGAGTTAAAGATAGTGAAGGAAGTATGAAAAATATTATTCAAGGAAGATTATATTTCTTATTTAAATACTTTAATAAAATTGAACAACTTGATTATGATTATAGAGATATATCTGCTAAATTCACATTAAACATTCCTCAAGATGATGTAAGTATTGCTCAAATTATCTCTCAAATTCCAGATGGAGTCTTAAGTAAACAAACTGCAAGAACTTTATTTAGCTTTATGTATAATTCTGATAGGGAGCAAAAATTAATTGATGCAGAAAAACAAAGAGAGCTTGAAAATGAAGTAGATCTTGATAAGGTAGTTGATAATAATGGATAGAGAAGAAATATTAAAGATACTACCTAGTTATAAGTTAAGTAAGGCTGAAATAGAATATTTGTACTTGCAGTTATATTTTACAGAGCAGCTAAATAATAAATCTGATGAACAAATACAAGAATTTCATGTTGAGCAGAAAGAAAATAGGGACAGTATTTTAAATGAAATAGCAAAAATAATGTTATCCTATCCTATAATTGAATCTATTATGTCTATTGCAAGTTCTGACAAGCTTAAATTAAAAAAACAATTAAATACTCTAATACAGAGTAAGATTCAATCTGAACTTAATTATGAGACTTTAAAAACTAAAGAATTACTAGAATCTACTGGTAAAAATAAATACAATATCAATAATTATATAAATGATATTGGAATAAATGCTAATTGGGATATAAAGCTAGTAGAAGATAAAACACTGAATGATATTATTAATAAAAAAGTTGATAATAAGACTTGGGATGATAGACTGTGGGACAACAAGAATGATTTGCAAAAAGACTTAAAAGCTGAAATTAATGATTTTCTTAATGGAAAAACTACAGTTAATGAAATTGAAGAAAAGATTAAGAAAAAATATAATGAAAATGCCTATGAAAGTAAGAGACTTGTACAGGATAATGTTGCAAGAGTGCAAGAAGGTGTAAATGAACAATGGAGACAAGACCATAATGTTAAATGGGTTCTTTATATGGCTACTTTATGCCATAAAACTTGTGGAAAGTGTAGTCAATATGATGGAAAAGATTATCCAGCAAATAAGAAGCCTGTAGATTTGCCACAGCATCCATTTTGTAAATGTACTTATGTGAATTTACTTTCAAAAGATTGGAGACCATCACAAAGGCTTGATAATGTAATTAAAGAGAAAGTTAATTGGCAGACATATGAAGAATGGGAGAAAGATAAGAATGAAAAATCGAATTATTTAAGAGTGTCCAATTCAAAAGATGTTAGTAAAGAAGATTTGATAGCCATAGAAAATGATTTAAATATGTTACCTAAAACTCATAGAAAAATATTAGATGAATATGTTAAAGAAATAAAAGTGGTTCCTACTGGAACATCTAATTTCAATAGAAAAACAGGTGTTGTCACTATACTTGAAGGAATGGAAGAAGGAGAATTGCTTCATGAGTTAGGCCATGCATTAGAAACTAAATTTGATCTATATAATAATGAAAAATTTATAAATATTTTAAAAGCAGACTTACCAGATTCTTTTACATGTTTATTAAATATAAAGACAACTAAAGAATTTATTCAAGAAATAGATATTTTAGATGTTGATTGTCCTAAGTTTATATCAAAATATCAGTCAAGAATATATGATAAAGATATGTATAAAAATGAAAGAATTGACTTTTCAACAGGTGAGTTCAATTATAAAGTGTTAGGGGAATATTTTTCTGAGGGATATAAGGGATATATTTTAAATCCAAATAACTTGAAAGAGAAAGATATAAAGTTGTATAATTTTATTAAGGAGTTGGTTTAGGTGGAGTTAGCATTAAAAGAAAAATTATTGAAAGCAACTAAGTTAGCGGAATTTCAAGAAATATTAAAAAAGTCTGATATTAAAGACGTTAAAGAGTTAGATGAAGATATTTTAAAGCATTTTTGTAGTCTTGGAAATGGTGATTGCGCATATAATCATGGAGATTTAAGAAGAAATTAGTAAGCACTTACTTAGAAAAATGAGTAGGTGCTTTTATTATGCAAAAATTTAAGGAGGATGTTTTAATTGGGTGAAAAAGTGGAACTTAATAAACTTAAATTAAATTCTAATATAGTTAAAAAGAATACTGATAAAATATATGATGTGTTGAAAGAAGATAATCTTTCACTAAACCAAGCAATTTATATACTTGATTCAGTGAAAGAAATTCTAGTTAATAAGCCGTTATGGTCTGAAAAATAAGGAGGATTTAATACGGATATTAAAACTAATAAGGATTTTCAAGAAGTAGCAGACAGAATAGACTGTGCAGATGAAGAGTATAGAAAAATTCCTTCACAAATTAATGATATGTTTTATGAAAAGAAGTTATTAACTTGTGAAGCTAAGATAATTTTAGGATTATGTAATGACATTTTAAACGTTAATAGTACTGTAAATAAAACTAGAAATGGATGCGAATTTGTACCACGTACATCAACAAGACCAGGCTCTTATATTCAGTAATTATTTTTTAGTAAATGTTAAATGTGATTTACTTTAAGGAGGTCGTTATGAATTTATTAATTGATTCAGCAAGAAATAAAATATCACTAAATGATGTTGATATCACAGATTCTGTAAAAGAAATAAGCATTAAAGCAGAAGATAAAAAGACTACGATTGTAGTATTATCAATACCAACGGAAAATGTTGATATAAAATAGGAGGGATAGTATGTCAATACAAAAAGCAAGTATTAAGTTTACTTTTGAAAGAGATAAACCGGATAGAGCTTTATATACTGTTTTATATGAAGATGGCAGTACTAAAGAAGCTATAGGTCATGAAGCTGTTGAAGAAGCTAAAACATTACTTAAAGATATGCAAGATAATCCTATAGGTAACAATGAATCAGAAGAGGTGGAGAAGTAGTATGAAAGTAAAGATTGTTAATAATGGCATGAATACACGTGATTGCAAAGTATTTATTGATGACCATGATATGACAAGAAATTTAACTGAAATTGATGTAAAAATAAAGGGTGGAGAAATTCCAACTTTAAAATTAGCATTTGTTCCAGATGAAATTGAAATAGAAGGAGATTATGAAGTTCTTAAGAAAATTCCACAAGAAAAGAATGAAAATATCTTCACATTAAAAGATGTATTAAATTTAAGCTCTTATGAAGAAATCGTTGAATACTTCAAGAAAGAAAATAAAAACATATTTATAAAAGAACTTAATGTAGAAAGTATATGTCAAGGATATAGAGAGTTAGAACTTGTTTATTATGATGGAACATCAAAAAGAAATATATGTGAGAGAAATGATTATCTATTTGCCGATTTTATACCAGTTGAAAAAAGATTAAAATTACCAATATGTACACCAATCAAAACAGTCTTAGAAATAATGGAGATATCAAGAAAAAACAGTGTTGAGAAAGGTTAAGGTGATCCAACATCTCGTGTGAGTCTAACGTTATAGGCTTATTTTTATTTTAGGAGGAATTTTATTATGAGTGATTATAGAAAACTTGCAGAAAAGACAAGAGCTCTTACTGAAACATTAGAAGCATTAGCAGATATAGAAGAAAGAGAAGCTAAAGGCGAAGTAGTATCAGATAATGAAGGATTATTGTTACTTGGTAAACTTACAGCCTTAATAATGGACTTACAAAAAGGTATTTAGGAGGAAACCATATCATGTATAGTATTTTTTCTATTGAATGGATTAAAGAAAAAGCTAGAGACTTTATGGGCTTTGGAGATACAATTATTAGTCAAGTAAAACCTGGGACTATAAAGATAAAATCAAAGTGCAAGCAAGAAAGTAAGTATAATGATTTTAAAAATTTTATTTTAGAAAATAAACCAATAGGTGCAACAGTAATATTTGAAAATTGTATTTGAGTATAGGAGGTAAACATATGATACATCATTACATTACAACTTACACTGAAGATGGCGTTAAGTATGCAGAAGCGTGGTTACAGATTAATTTATTTAAATGGCGATTTTGCTTTTCTAAAAGGAAGAAGAAGTTGTATACAATAAGAAATAAAGTTAAATGATACTCGTCTTTAAGCACTAGACGTAATAAACAGGCTTATTTTTTATGCAAAATATTATTTTAACTACACAGGATTAGTAATAAAAATGTGTAGGGAAGGAGTTAATACAATGAAATTAAAATCATTAACACAATTATTGGCTAATGTAACAGATGAGGAAATGGATATAGATGAAATTTTAAAAGGAAATGAAGATATATCTAAAATGTTTGAAAAACCTATTACACTTGATGCAGTAAAAGACTTTGTAACCAATAATGAAGAGGGTAAACAATATTTACAATCGTATGGGGACAAACGTGTTACTGATGGCATTAAGACTTGGAAAGATAAGAACTTACAAACACTTATTAATGATGAAGTTCTTAAGGCTACTGGTAAGAAAAAGACACCAGAGCAATTAAAAATGGAGGAACTTGAAAAGAAATTTAATGAATCAGAAGCTAAGAGAATTGAAGCTGAAAACACTGGCAAATTAAAAGATATGCTTAGTGGAGCAGGATTAGATCCAATAAAAACATTAGAGTTCTTCAATATTAACAATATGGATAATATTGATAAGTCTATAGGTAACTTTAAAGCAATTATTGATGAGAGGGTAAAAGCTGATGTCAAAGAGCAATTATCAGCTGGTAATTATCCACCTCCAGGAGAAAATGGATCAGGTGAACTTACAGCAAATGATATTGCAAAAATGATGATGTAAAAAATAAATTTAAAGAAAGAGAGTGATATTTTATGGCAATTAATACAATTGCATATGCAACATTATTTCAACAAGGATTAGATCAAGCAGCAGTAGCAAAATTAACATCTGGTTGGATGGATGCTAATGCAGGACAAGTAATTTATAATGGTGGTAAAGAAGTTAAAATTCCTAAAATGAATATGGATGGTTTAGGTGATTATGATAGAGGTAAAGGCTTTACGCAAGGTGCTATAACTCTAGAATATGAAACTAAGAAAATGACACAAGATAGAGGAAGAACATTTATGTTAGATTCTATGGATGTTAATGAATCTAATTTCGTAGCAAATGCTACTAATGCTATGGGACAATTCCAAAAGACTAAAGTTGTTCCAGAAATTGATGCTTACAGATATTCTAAGATTGCAAGTTTAGCAATTGCAGGTACTGGCTTAGCTAAAGGTGGCAATACAATTACCGCTGCTAATGTGTTGGAATTATTAAAAGCTGATATTACAGAAATTGAAGATATAGTTGGAGATATCCCATTAGTAATCACAATGGCAACTCCAATAGCTGCTATTTTAGATCAAGATGAAAAAGTAAGTAAGAGATTAGATGTTACTGATTTCCAAAGAGGGGAGATTACTACTAAAGTTAAATCTTTAGATGGTCATCCAATCATAAAGGTCCCAAGTGCTAGAATGAAAACAAAATATACATTCTATGATGGTAAAACTGGTGGACAAGAAGCGGGCGGATTTGTAGGTGCTGATGATGCTAAAAATATTAACTGGATTATAACTCCACAATATGCTCCTATAGCAGTAAATAAGACTGATAAGATTAGAATTTTTGATCCTAACACAAATCAAGATGCAGATGCATGGAAGTTAGATTATAGAAAATATCATGATTTATGGATTATGGATGAAGATCTTAAGCTTTGTAGAGTTAATATTAAAGAAGCATTATAGTAGGATTAGATTTAATATCTAGTCCTTTTTCTTATGAAAGGAGCGAGTTAATTGTATAAATTACAAAAATTGAATGTTGAAAAGATTGCAGCTGATGAAAATACAAGAGATAAATATATAGCGCAAGGTTTTAAATTAGTTTGCGATAAGAAAAATGATAAAAAAGAAAAAGCTAGTGAAGGTAAAAAATAATGTTAGATCAAGTAAAAGAGTTTTTAGACATTAAACTAGAGGATACATCCAAAGATATTAAATTAAAAATTTATATAAGTACTGCTGAAAAGATGATAATTAATTATCTTAATAATGATAATATTGATTCTGATTATGTTGAAGAAAACTTTAGTGAAGCTGTTATTTTAATGGTTAGTAGTGCATATGAGTACCAAAAAGCTAATATTAATAGGAATGTTAAGTCTGAAACACAAGGAGATAGAAGCAGAACTTATATAGATGGTAATACAGCTTTTGCGATTACAGAAGATATTAAAGCATTGTTGCCAGCACCTTATATTAAAACATTCTATTAAAGGATGTGATTTCATGTTTTACAATAAAGAAATTAATATTTATGCCTATAAGAGTTATACGGATATGCGTGGTATCGACAGAGAAGGATATAGTAAGATTAATGATGAGCCTATTATGGTCGATATGCAGCCTTATAATTCTGAAAAAGCAAAAAAAGATTATGGCTATAATATTGAATGCACTAGAAGAATGTTTTGCGATATTATTCCCGAAATAGCTGAGGATTGCATTATTGAGTTTAAGAATAAGTTCTATGAAATTAAAGAGATACCTTGGGATGATGAATATTATGAAATTATGCTTAATGAAACTAAGGATATTAAAATTCTAGAGGTAGAAGAAAATGAGTAATACATTTGGATTTCAAGATTTTATAAAGAAAATAAATGCAACTCAACAGCAAATTGACAATGCAATAAATGAAACTCTAGAAGAATCTGCAATTGAAGGAATAGCAGAAATTCAAAGCCGTACTGATGTTGTAACTGGAAATCTTAGAAGATCAGCTACTAGTGGAGATATTAAAGTGGAAGAAAAAGTACATTCAGTAAAAATAGGATATGACACTAATCAAGCACCTTATGCAGATGATTATGAAAATGGTCATAAACAAAATCCAGGGCAATATGTTCCAGCTATAGGTAAGAAATTAAAACAAGAATATGTTCCAGGAAGACACGTAGTAGCTGATAGCTTAACTATTGTTAGAGCTGGACTTAATGCAAAATTAAAAAAGAAATTGGGTGATATTAAATGATACAATATGTAGATTTATTATATAGTGTTGCAAAACAATTAAGAGAAAATTACCCAAAAGCAAAAATAAAAACTGATAAAAAGAAATCAGAAAAAGAAATTGAAAATGGTTTATTTTATGTAATAGTGTCTCCATTAGATAGTACAACTTCATTTAATAGAAGAAAGAAATTACTTAATATTTATATTGAATATATTGAGGAAGTAAAGACACAGGAAAGTTCTTTAAAAATGCACCAAGAGCTTGAAGAGTTATTTGACGAATATATAGTTGTTGGTGAAAGATATCTTCCTATAGGATCTAAAAGGTTTATGGATAATGATGATAACATTACACTTCAAATGACACTTAATTATTATGATAGTAAGGGAGAAAAAGCACAGGAAAATCCAGATGATACTTATGAAGCATTAATGGAAATTGTAAAGTTAAATATCAAGAATGACTAATTTACATTAGTTGTTCTTTTTTATGTACAAATTTAGAAAGGAGAAATGTATTTATGGCAACAAATAATACAATGCAAAGTATTAAGTTTAGAATTCAGGCACTAGCTGAAACTGTTAATACTAGAGCTACTCATGGAGTTCTATTTTTAGTTTTAGATGATGCTAATGTAACTGGATTATATACTTATACAAAGCTCAAGAAGGTTATAGAAAATTATGAGAGTGAAAATAAATCTATTATTGCAACAGCTTTTAGTGATTATGGAGTTAAAAAAGTGGTAGTTGCAGCCAAACATGACGAATCTGGGATAACAGTTTCTTTAGATGGGGCACTCGCTTTGCTAAATAAAGTAAGCCTTAATGGATGGTTAGCTGTTCCTCAAATTACTGGAGAAGCAGAAAAAAAGAAAGTAGCTGATTTCATTAAATCGCAAAGAAATGATGAAGATTATCCACTCAAAGGAGTACTTTATAATTACAAATCAGATTGTGATGGTATTGTAAATTTCACAGCAAAGGATTTGGGAAAGACTACATCTGATAAATACGTTGTCGAAGTAGCAGCTCAATTATGTGTGTTAGGTCCAAATGACTCAATTACAAATCAAATAGCCAAGAATGTAACATCTTGTGATGTTAAAGATGATAATGATACTTGTGTGGCTAATGGAGAGTTATTCCTATTTAATGATGGAACAAATATTGTTTTTAGTAGAGGAGTAAATTCACTTACAACTATACCATCAGAACAATCTGAAAGTTTAAGTAAAATTAGAGTAGTTGAAGTAATTGATATGGTTAAATCAGATATAAAAGAAATTCTTAAAGTAAGTTATTTGGGTAAGTTAGGAAATTCATATAAGAATAGAAAAACTGTGATAAATAACATAAATACGTATTTGAAATCTTTATCTAATGAAGGATATTTAAACAATGATGAATATTCTACTGCTGAATTAGATGCAGAGGCAACAAGAGAGTATCTTGAAAAAAAAGGCGCTGAAACAGATGAAATGACAGATGATGAAGTACTTAAAGCTAAGCTTGGAACTTATGTATTTATAAAAATAACATTAAAGATAATGGATTGTATAGAAGATGTGGTTATAAATCTTCAATATACAACATAGGAGGTGTATATAAATGTCACAATTAAATCCGTATGACGTTATTAGAATGAATAAGGGTTATATGAAAATTAATGGAATTGAATTAGCTGAATTGAGGGAATTAAAAGTAGTAATTACACCTAATACAAAAACACTTCCAATAATGAACAGTGCAACAGAAGGCGAAGTAACGATGTCTTATAAATGCAAAATTACTTTTAAACTTAATCAAACTTACAGTAGGTTTAAGCCAGCAATATTGGAAGCAGCTAAGAACTTACAAAACTTTGTATTTGATTTTGAAGGCACACATTATACTAATGATGGCAAACAAGAAGAAAGTTTACACATAAGTGATTGTTGGATAAATGGAGAAGTAACATTAATGGAAATGGCAGCTGAAAATGATTTTTCACAAGAAAGTTATGAAGCTGGATTTTTAATAGAAAATAGTGAGTATACCAATATAATAGATGATGGTGAAGACTGGTAGCAGAGTGAGTGAAATATCTCACTTTTTTTTGAAAATAACATTTTGAAAGGATGATTATATAATGGCAAAGTTAACAATTGAAGATCTAATAAATAAGAAAGAGTTAGTGAAGGCACAAGCAAAAGCACAAAGTTGTTTAATACATTGTAAAAAACTTGGTGGAGAACTTGAAGCGCATTCCTTAAGCAAAAGAGATTTATCTGATGTTAGACAAAAGATGGTTACAGATTATAAACAAGGTACTTATTATATGATCTATTTAAGTATAGATGATTTAAGAAATCCAAAGTTATTAGAAGCTTATGGCTGCAAGACTGATTCTGTAAGAATAGTTGAAAGATTATTTCCTCATGAAAATGAAGTTATAGCAATAACTAAGATTTTAGAGGAATTGAATGGGTTAAATTCTTTGAGTCCAGGTGAGATTTTCAAGAAACAAATTGAAGAATTAAAAAACTAATAAAGACTGACGTAGAACTTTTTACTTATGCTTATTATATAAACATACATGGAGCTGGTATAAAAGAGTTAGAAAAATTAACAGCATTACAAAGGGACTTTTATACTGCTTCTATGTTGGTCTTTAGGGAGGAAAATGCACAAAATAGTTTTGAGTTAGCAAAATTTACTGGACAGCTTGCAAATCCATTTAGAAAGACAGGTGATTAGATTGGCTGATGAAGAAAATATACTTGGTGGTAAATTATCTTTAGAGGATAACTATTCTAGTGCCTTATCTAGATTTGCAAATAGGGTGCTAGGTGCTGAAAATAGATTTAAACAGTTTGCTGATAAAGTAACAGGAAGTAATAATAAAATTGGTGCTAATTTAAGTAAATCACAAAGAGATGTTGATAAATTAGCACAAACTTTTATTGAAAAAGGAAATAGTGTTGCAAATGCTATTAATAAGGCAAATAAAATTGTTGAAGGCAATCAAGAAAGAACTATTGATGGCTTAACTAAGAAATATCTAAAGTTAGGTATGACAATCCAAGATGCCTATAGTAAAGCACAACAGGAATCTAATCATATTTGGAATGGTGATTCTAAACCTACTGGCAGTAATGATGGAATAAAGGATTTTGCAGAAAGCTTTTTATCTGGTGGCTTTGGCGGAATGATTGGTAAACTTGGACTTATAGGAACTGGAGTAATGGCAACTGTAAGTGTCTTAAAAAAGATAGATGGTGCTATGGATACAGGTTTTAACATATTAAATAAATTATCTGACAATATGTTTTCTTATGAAGGTATAAAGCAATCTTTAAGTACTGCTATGGACTATCAATCTACTAGAGCAAAATTAGATTTATTTTATGGAAGCAAAGAAGAAGGAGAGAGTGCCTATAAACTTGCTTCAAAGGTTGCATTAAATACATTTGCAGATCCACAATCTTTAGCAGAAGCTATGTCTATAATGAAGAAAAATAATGTAGATACTGATGAAGAAGATTTGTATACTTTTCTTGATATGGTTGGTGCTAGAGGAGAAGGCACAACAAGTAAAGAAGTAGGGTTAGCAATAGAAGACGCAATGAACGGTGAGTGGGAAAGACTTAAAGAGTATAGTATCACAACTACTAAGCTAAAAAAATACTTAGAAGAATTAAAAAAGACTGATAAGGCAACTTATAAAGAATTAAAAAATACATTCAATAAGCAAGGCTCTGTTACTGATCCACAAAAAGCATATAAACTAATAATGAATTATGTCAGAAATTCACCTATTAATGGATATGCTGAACAATATGCTAAAACTGCACAAGGGAGTCTAGACAATCTTACTGGATTATGGGAACAAATAAAAGTTTCTATAATGGGATTAGATGATGCTGGTAATGTAATAGAAGGAAGTGCTTTATTTCATTTCTCTGAGATGGTAAATAATTTAAAGGAAACTTTAGGAAGTGATAGTGCTACTAAAGGTTTTGGAGAAATAAGCAAAGGTGTAGGCGAAGGATTTAAGGCTTTTGGAGAAGCTTTTGATGATGTATTAGAAAAAACTGATTGGGAAAAAGTTGGCGAAGCTATTGCTGATTCTATAGGGATTATATCTGATGCTTTAATAAATTTAGTGGATAGTGGAGCATTACAGGATTTAGCTGATAATTTGCCAACATTAGTGGATACTTTACTTAATAATAAAATCTTAAAAGAAACTGGAAAAGCTCAAATTGCAATTGATTTGGCTAATGGAAATTATACTGGTGCGATTAATGATTTTGGGAACAATGTACTTGATAGAGGAATGAATACACTGGGAATAAAGAATAAAGATGGTTCAGTAAAAAAGAATGATTTTAACATTTGGTCTTTATTATATTCAAATCCGATTACTGCACCAACAGCTTTTTGGGGTGATTTGATTAGTGGAAAATCTAGTGGAAATTCAGACATGATAACAGATAGCCAAATTGAAAATATGATTAGAAAAAGTGATTTGTCTAATGTTCAAAAAGCCGATTTAAGAAAAGCAATAGTTGAAAGTGGGATTTCTAATGACAAAGTAGTAATTCAAAATATGGTTGTGAATGCAAATAATTTTGATGAAATAATGGAAAGTTTAAAACAAGCACAAGCTAATAGGAGGTAACATATGGGTAAAGTAATTAGTTCTTTAACAGCATATAGTCAAATAAGTTTGCAACCTTTATATGGAGAGAACAAAGAATCTGAAACTTTACTTATTCCAGTGGTTCCAGCGAACTTAATGTTTGATGAAAGTTCTAGTGCTCAAACAATAAATCTGATGAATTATGGAGAATTGCCAGTAGGCATGAATAGAAAACTTGCTACATGGGGATTTACTTGCTTTTTTCCTTATTATGCTGAATTAGGTCGATATGATAATAAATCTAAAAATGGGTATATGGATAAAAATAATGAGTTTAAATATCCTTTTGATATTTCTAATAGAAATGAAGATCCATACGAATATTATTGTAATAAAATATTAACATGGAAGAACAAACAAACCCCACTTACGTTTATATTTAAGACATGGGGTTCTTATTATTTATGTCAGATTAAAGATTTTAAATATGGACGACAGGACTCTAGTGGAAATGTATATTATGATATACAATTTCAAGAGTATAAAGAATATACAAAATTTCAGAGTAGTGCTTATTCAACTAATTATAGTGGCAACACTTATATAGCACAGGAAGGCGATACTCTTTTGATTATTGCTAAAAAGATTTATGATGATAGTTCTGCTTACACTAAAATAATGGAGTTAAACAATATGAATAATACTGAAATTACAGTTGGTAAAAGTTATAAAATAAGATAATTGACAAATTCTCCCGATATTATACAATTAAAATATATACAAGAAAGTAGGGGAGAATGAAATGGAAGAAAAAAATAAAAGTTACAACTTATTAGCATCTAGCAGTGGAAATACTTTACCAATATTTATAATAATTGCAGTTATGCTATTTCTTATGGCAATCGGTAGCTTTATAGATTTAAAAATAGGTAGTTCTATTATATTTGTTGTGTCTGGTATAGCCTTAATAATGTTAGGTTATCTAGTTGATAGATTATGTAAATGTATAGCTGATATTACTAAGAATACTGAAAAACAAACAGAGCTATTAGAAAAATTAAATGAGAAATTAAAATAAGTAATTAATAAGCACTTAGTAATTAACTAGGTGCTATTTTTATATACAAAATTAAAGAAAGGAACTTACTATATGGCTTTAGGAGTAGATGTTTATATATACGAAAGTGATGGAACGTATAAAAATATTAAAGATTTAATTATAGATATAAAGTATTCTTGTAGCTTAGATAAAGTAGCACAAGAGATAAATATAACTTTAGCATATGGTGTATATAGTACAGCTCTACCAAGCTTTTATATATCTACTGGAAAGAGAATAGAAGTATATAAAGGTTCTAGGTGCTTTTTTAAGGGAAAAATTGAAACAACAACTATACAAGCAGATAAAGAAACAGAATCAATTGTTGCTTATGATTATATAAGAAATTTAACTAAATCACATATAAGTAAAAATTTTGATGGTATGTCTGCCTATGAAACAGTTAAATATATTTTTGATGAAATGGAAGTGCCATATAGTATTAATGGTATTTTAGGAGGTCCTAATGGTGAAGGAGCAAATATCAATATAGATCATTTAGTAAGGAATAAAAGTGCTTATGATGCTTGTATGATGATTGCGACAGAAGTATATAGAAACTATGGTACATATTATTATATGTATATGGATATTTCAGGAAATGTTGCTTTAATGCCATGTGATAGATATTGGAGTAAACAAACTATAAAACCATGTTCTAATCCTAACTTAGCTAACCCCGATGGAAATATACTCACTATATCTTATAAAGAAGATGCAAGTAATATTGTTACTAGAGTTAAATTATATGATTCTAATGGAAATGCAGTTGATTTTAAAACTGGAGAATCTGAGGAAAGTGAGGATGAAGATTAATGCCAAGTTTTGCAGAAGCCCAACAGGAACAACTTAAAATTAGGAATACAGTAAAGAAGTCTTTAAATTTGGATAATGGTACAGACGAAGAAGAAGTGATAATAAACAATACTATTACAGCTCCAGCTAGCATAAAAAATAGATATGGTATAAGACAACAAATTATAACTGTTAATAGTAATGAAGATAGTTATATAAAAGCTATGAGAATTTTAAATGATAATTGTAAACCTACAGAAGATATTGAAGTTGAATGTATAGGTGATTTAGATTATAAAGTTGGATTTGGAGTGCATGTTCAAATTCCCTTCCTATCTCAATACACGGATTGTTTGATGTATATAAAAAGTGTAGACCATGAGTGGAAACCTAATGGAATGTTTATAAGCAAATTAGTATTAACACAAAGCAGAGTAATGGATGAACAGGACTGGAGCGATACAACTGAAAATAGTGAGGATAGTGATAGCTATAGTATTGATAGCGACTTATGGAATAAAATCTATTTATTATTAAAGCAGCAGATAGGAAAACCATATGTTTACGGTGCTAGTGGTCCAGATAGTTTTGATTGTTCTGGTTTGGTGCAATATTGTTATAACCAGTATAAGAGTGACACAAGAATAACATTATTAAGAACCACTTATGACCAAGTAAAACAAGGAACTAAAGTTGATGAAAGTAATATGGATGAGTGGGAGCCAGGAGATTTAGTATTCCCACATGCTGGTCATGTTGTTGTTTATATTGGAAATGGTCAATGTATAGAAGCTATGAAAACTGGAACTAATGTTATGGTACATGACTATAGCAGAAAAACAACATATGCAGTAAGAAGAGTCTTGCCAGAAGTGGTTGAAGATACAGCAAGTTCTATTGATGCAGTAGGCAATAAAAATAGCAAATATGCAAGTTCTAAATTAATTGAATTCACTAAAAGTAAAGAAAGTTTTAGAAATAAAGTTTATGATGATGGTTATGGAACTTTGACAATAGGATATGGTTGCACAAGTAGTGTTTCTAGTATTCTAGGATTTGACCCAATACAAAAAGGTTCTTGTACAGAAACAGAAGCAGAAGAGTGGTTAATAAAGATAATGAATTTTAATGGAGCAAATTTATCAATAGCATTATTAAAAGCCAAAATATCATTAGTTCAAAATAAATTGGATGCATTACTAGATTATTGTTATTGGAGACCATATTGGTTTGAAAATAAAAACCATATTTTATGGAGTTTAATTAATGGAAAAGTCGACGCTAAAGAAGCTTGGTTAAAAGCTTGGAATATGACAATGATTAGCACAAGTGGTCATAAAACAAGAGCTCTACATTTAGCTGATATGTGGACTAAAGGAACTTACACAAAAGGGTATTAGGAGGTGTTTTAAATGAATAAAGGTACAGAATTATTTTTTGAGATATTTAAAAAAGAGCAGGATAGAAATACAAAAGATGAACCTTTTGTTATTGGTAGGGTTACAAGCATAAATCCATTAATAATACAAATTGAAGAGTTATCTTTATATTCTAAAAATCTAAGAATAAATCCGTACTTACTAGAGTGGACTGAAACTGTAAATATTAGCACAAGTACAAGTGAAGGGCATAGCCATTCTATAAATACTATTACACATCCTAGTAAACTTAACATAGGCAGCTACGTAGCTTGTTATGGTATAGAATATGACAGTAAATATAATGAATATAAAAGATATTGTGTACTAGAGGTGATAAGTTAATGAGTTTATTTCCTACTGATTTTTATAACAATAAAATAAATAATGTAAAAGAAAATGAAATACCACTTTTAAAAGATTACGCTATAGATTTAGATACAGGAGAAGTAATTTTAAATGAGCTAGGACAGGCAACAATAGTAAGTGGTATAGATGCAGTAATTGCACAGGCTTATAGGAAGATACACACAGATAAAGGCAGATATATAATATATTCTAGTAATTATGGTAGTGAATTTAAAAAGCTTATAGGCAAGGGAAAAAGTTATGGTGATACTTATGCATATCAAATGCTGGTAGATTGTTTAGTGGATAATAAATATGTTATTGGAATAAGTGATTTTTATACAGTATTAGAAAAAAGTAAGTATAGTATCAACTTTACTATGAATAGTATTTATGGAAACTATAGTGATTCTTTTTATGTAGATTTAGATTAATTCTAAGTCTTTTTTTATTGATTAAGAAAGGAGCGATATATTTTGTCTTATTTTAAAACTGCAGAAGAAATATATAAGGAAATGACAAGTACTCTTGGAGACATAGATACAAGTGAGAATAGTTTTATATATAACAACCTTATGCCTGTTGCTATGGAAATAGCCACTTCACTTTTAGATCTAGATGAAGCTGAGAAAAAGTCTTTTATTAGTCTGGCTTTAGAGAATAAATATTCAGATTATATAGACCTTAGAGCAGATGAATATGGATTAATTAGAAAAACAGCAACATATGCAAGAGTTTTAGTCAAATTTACAGGTGCAAGTGGAACTATATTACCATTAGGTAGTATAGTGGGAACTTTAGATAATAGATTATATGTTACAGAAAGTGATATGACTATCGGAGAAGATGGAACAGGAACTTGTTATGTAGTATCAAGTGAGGCTGGATCAAAATATAATGTGAATATTGGAGAGATAAACTATTTCCCAATTAAATATTCTGGTATTACAAGTGTTACAAATGAGTCAGAATATACAGAAGCTTATGATAAAGAATCTGATGAGGAATTTGTAAAAAGATACTATGTTAAAGTAAGAGAAATAGCTACTAGCGGAAATGTATCACATTACAAGCAATGGTGTCTTTCGATAAAAGGAGTTGGTTCTGTTAATGTATATGAATGTAAAAATGATAAATATGAAAAAGAAAATGGTTCAGTTCTTTGTGTTATAACTGATAGTAATCATAGGGGTGCAGATGAAGAGTTAATAGATCAAGTAAAAAGTTATATTGAAACTGTTAGGCCAGTGGGAGCAAAAGTTTATGTGATTTCTAGTAGTGAATTAACAATTAATGTTTCAGCAAAACTAGTGATAAATACTAAAGAATACACAAAGGAAGAGATTGAAAAAAGCATAAAGAGTTCAATTGAAGAGTACTTTATATACTTAGATGATAATAGGGATATAAACTATATATCTATTGCAAAAATAAGTGCAATAATGATGAGTCATGTGGGTGTTATTGACATTAGAGAACTTTTATTAAATGAAGACAGAAACAATATAGATATACCCAATAATACTGTTCCGATTCTAGGAACATTAAATATAACAATAGTATAACTAAGGAGATTATATATGAGTATTGAACTAAAAAAATATATGAATCCTGGAAATATTAAAGGTCCTACAATGGACTCAATTATAGAGCAAGAAGAAAGGCAGCTTGAAAATCTAAAAAGTAATGTAGATATTAGCTTAAATGAAACATTTATTAAAAGAGCTCAAAGTATTGGATTAACTATATTAGAAAAAGAATTTGGTTTAAAAGTTGATAATACATTGACTATAGAAGAACGCAGAAAAAGACTTTTAGCCAAGAAACGTGGAACAGGAACAACTACAATAGAAGCCATAAAAAATATTTGCAATGCTTATGCAGATAATACAGAAGTTGTTGAACATACAT